>Ga0206106_100217_pt1 | contig 82218 bp, 45 predicted proteins | sample 1B1ome_FD_148677 | JGI IMG/M metagenome (GOLD analysis project Ga0206106, IMG submission 148677) | Enriched microbial communities from leaf-cutter ant dump, University of Wisconsin, Madison, United States - 1B110A | ecosystem: Environmental > Terrestrial > Nest > Insects nest > Nest dump | place...
GCTTCCCGAAGGATCTGCATCTTCTGTTCTACACTAAAATGTCTTCTTGTTTTTCCCATTGATTTACTAATTTAACTCTACTAAATTATTTCCCAAATTTAGTCCAGTCGATTAGGGGGCTAGGACAATATGAAGTCGTACTACAAAGAAAATAGATATGAATTTAAGAGTGTTTACAGATATTGATTACTTGGATACTTTTGGGTCCGTTTATGAAAGCTTTATCTTTAAAGAGGATAAGGTTGTAGTACCGTATCTAAACATAGGTATTTATAATCATCCTATTAATCCTTATAAAAATGCAGGCGATATAAAATATATTAGAAAAGCATTCGTCGCATTTTCGGAATGTGGTTTGGTATTAAAAAATGGTAATGAGATTATACATAATAGTATTTATCCGAAATTAGGTACCTATTCAGTCTTTCATTTAGGCGGTGTGAGTGTTGTTGAAAGAGTAAATAATACGTTTGAGCTCTTTTATAAGAAAAGCTTTCTAATATTGGAAGATAATTATGATATAAGTGATGATATTTGGGTAAGATCTGTCGCTGAAGTTGATTTTGATTTTAAGGATTTCTATGAAAATAATTATGAGAAAATTTTTAATATAATTGATGCCCGTTAGTTGGCCGGGCAAATTCCACAGAGTTATATAAAAAAGACTTTAATATTTCGAAGTAGTTGATAAACAGATAGTTTTTTCAATCAGAAAAAACCATCTGTTTGAATATTGAAAGAAGGAATTTTGCAAGAGCAGAAAAAATAAGAATCATACCAGAAGGCGACTTTTAGCTACAGATTAGCACCTTGTGTTAGCTGTTTTTACTTTTAATATACAAACACTATATTTGATGTGTTTATTGTAAGATAAGACAGAAGACAATTGAAACTTCTGCTATGGCAAATAACTCCTGTTGCATTAATTCCTATGACATCCGAGAGTCGGCGGTGATGCTTTCCAGATATATGTGGACGGAGCCTATAGATCCTGCTAAGTTTTAATTTATGAGAAAAGCATTTTTGTTTTCATGTATAGCAGTGTGGTTATTAGGTTGTGATAGTGATACTCTTTATAAGAACGGAGAGTATTCTGTCAGTTGGGTCGATTCAAAAAGAAACCAGGTTTTAAGATTCAAGCATGAAGGAATTATACCTGAATGCTTGGCAAAACTAGGAGAGAATGAAAAATTTATTGTAGTGGAAGGTATAAGTAAAAATAACGAATCGGTATTCTACATCATCGATAAAGAACTACATGGCTCTACTTGGAATAAACAAAAGGTACAAGGAATTTATGGGCCTATGAGTCATGAAAAATTTGAGGAGCAAAGGCAGGGTTTATTTGCCAATTTGCAATTCACCTTTGTATCTGACAACTGTGAATAATCCTGTTATTCCTGATTTGTAATTGAACTTTGTTTAAGACAATTCTTCTGTCTCTGGCGAACTTGGTTTGAGGGAAGCTTATACACACAAGTTTCTCTGCCCGCTACGCTACTACGGGAAGACTTGTGCGAACAGAGGCTCAGGCTCGTCTTAGGCAATTTGTCCTTGGGATCGGTTTTGTTTATCTTCAGGTTTGTCAAGTGGTTTATTCAGAATGTAATGCCATATGAAAAAATATAGTTTACTAATATTTGTACTGTTATTTTTAGCGTTTATTTTTTCAACGTATTTGTATTTATGTATTGAAGTTGAATTGAAGAATGTTATAGAAAGGTATGGAGTACATTATAATCAATTAATTGATTCTGCATTTAGAATACGAATAATAGCTCAGATACAATTAGGCTTAGTTGTTTTTCTAATGGTATTGTCAATATTTGGATATTTTACAAGGCGGAGATAGGTATGTCCGCTTATCATAAGGATTGCCGCGGCAAATCCCATGAAATTACATAAAAAACACTTCGAAACATTGAAGTGTTTGATGAACAGATATTTAATGTTCCAGCTTGTGCAATTGAAGAGTAGTTATTATTATGTAATGTTTTAATAGTATGATTTTTAATGAAATAATTAAGGTTTTCTATGTTTGTCTAATCCTAATTAGCTGTTCTCTGAAGGACTTTAAAAATCCAGCGGAAACTGAATTTATAATGCCAGGAGATTCATCAGAGACTCATTTTAAGGATGTCTTTCAACGAGCATTTATTTTTAAATGTGATGAGGAATTAAGAATATGGATTGGTTCGCTCCAAAGTCTTGAAAGTAATCAAAAGAAGGAAAAGTATGTTTTTGGTCAATGCATTTCCGGCAAGGATGCCGGTTTTGATGTTATTTGGGCAATGAATGAACCTTATGAACAGAGAACTGAAAATGAAAATAACTTAGAATCTAAATTTGAAACTAATTATAATAATAATGTAATTGTTGAGGGTTTTAATACATTTTTATTCAAGTTGTTTTTGCAAAAAGTTAAAGATCCGTTATTGGACGATCCATATAATTTCCCCGTTACGGTTTCTGTTTTTAGAAATAGTGGAGACAGTTTTATTCGTAAAGGTGATTTCGTTGTAAATACGTGGGAGGAATATGTTCAGCTACAATATAAATTTATATTTTCTCAATAATAGGTTGTTAATAAGTACTATTGTAAGATGAGATAGGATATAATTGAAACTCGCAGTCAACGCCATCCCCGCATAGCGCAGGGATGGCGTCATGCATTGAGGGTCGGGCGTCCTAAAAAGTTCTTGATCTGATTAGCTTGAGGTGCTTCCTGACCATGCCTGCTGCCCTGAAGTAATAGGGTACACCTCAGCTACCTGTCATGGGCTCCGTATTTTGGAGATAATTGTGTAAAGGGCAAAGGTCCGGCAGCTGCCGGACCTTTGCCCAATGATTGTTATGATTTCAGCACCCTGACGGTCTGGGTCTGGTTGCCGGTAGTGAACTTCAGGAAGTAGATGCCGGGAGGGCAATCACCAATATTGACGGAGCGGGTATTGCCTGTGTTTTTGATGAATACGCCCACCGAATTGTATATCGTGACTGACTCAACAGTTTCCGAAAAGTTATAAGTCCCGCCTGAACTGGTCGGATAAACAAGAACAGCTTCTTTACCTGCCGGATTCAGAGACAGCACATTGTCAATGTCAAATTTCCACGTGTAAGTAGCGCGGTTGTACAGATTCTGCCAGCAGATATATACGGTTTCTCCGGGCATAATGGTATAGTTCAGCCTGGACTGGAGAGAGCAGTCGTCATCGTTTTTTGCCAGTTCTGTTCCTTTACAATCGCTGTACAAAGCTACATACGTATCGCTCGTAGTCAGTTCACAGCTGCTGATCTCGGCATACTGGGGCTCTGATGTTTCATTGCGGTATACATACCAGTGATCTCCCTCCTGGTTATCGGCTTCATGCATACCCGGAGCCAGACTTTGGGCAGAGGCACAGACTTCTCCTTCTGCCGGGGTATACGGGCTCATTGTCCAGTTCGATACATTGAACCAGTGTATGAACATGGACTGGCCCGGAGAGAGAGCTACTACGCCGGAAGACGACCGGCTCAGATAGGGAACTTCCTGGTCACAGTCTGCAAGGAGGGCAAACTTGTTGAGAAGGTCATGTGTCCAGTAGCCGCCGTTGTCGATATGCAGATACTCGGTTTCTTCCGTCTCGTTTGTATAGTCAAACCACTGTTCCTGCATAACCTTATTAGGGTAGTTGATACCATAGCGGGCCGGTACAGGATTTTCACAGCGGTCTCCCTGCAGCTCATTGCCAATGTCGATTGAGTAAATTTCTGCCCTGCCCATAAGGAAATAGATGGTTTCATCAGGCAGGAGAGTTTCCGTAAAATCGTACTGTACGGTCTGGCTCCGGGAATCATTGCAGCCCCGGTAAACCCGTATAAAGGGATCTTCATTGGTGGCAACGGTTACCTCCCTGGTCTCGCCGGTCGTATTGGTATAGGCATACCAGAGGTCCATGCCCAGGTTGGAGTTGAAATTGATGCCTTCCTGTCCTCGGATGGGATTGCTGCAGTAATCACCCGGAGCAATATCCCGTACATTGATTTCAAACACGTCGGTATAGGAGGTGGAGAAGAGCAGTGTCTGTCCCGGAGCAGTGATATAGCTCAGGTAGCCATGTGTGCTGTGTTGCAGCGGCAGTTCTTTGCCGCACTCGTCATACAGCAATATATAGTTCAGGTCTGCCCGGATGGAAGTTTCCACTACTTTTTCCGTCCCCGCGGTGTTGGTAAAAACAAACCATTGCGCATTGCTGTAAAAATTGGGAATATTGGCTCCGGCGACGGCAGGCTGGGGCATATCGCAACGGTCGCCTGTCTGCGGTGTACGTACTTCAAACAGCCATGAACCGGATCCTTCGCACATGACAAGCAGGCTATCTCCCGGAGCTATCAGATAATCATACTGTATACCGGATGCAAAGGGCTGCTCGCAGCTGCTGTAAAAAATAAGCACATTGGCGTCATCGCCGATAAGGCTTATGACCTGCTCCCCGCTGCTTTGATTCGTATAGGAATACCATTGCGGCTTTCCGGGCTTGTCCGGTGTGTTTAAACCAGGGGTTATTGTTTTAGGGATCGAGCACATATCACCCGCCTGAACCGGAGTTGCTGTAAGCGCCCATTGAAAGGCAGCGGAGGTGTACAAGGCCCGCCACTCGATCAGCACTGTACGGGAAGGCTCTACGGTGAGCTCAATTTCTGATTGTGCGCCGCAGGCATCGTCATTGGCTTTGGCAGCCAGGCCGCCGCACTGAAAGGAACCTCCGACAAAGGTATCCTCTGTGGTGTATCCGCAGGAAGATACTTTTACGATCTCGGCTACCGTACCTGAATTGGTATAGGCAAACCATTGCGATCCCTGGGAATTGTCGGAGGTATGCATACCGGTTCCGACCGGAACAGCCGTCGCACATGAAGCGCTACCCTGCGCAAAAGTGTTTCCTGCGCTACAGAGTATGGCAGCAATAAAAAACAGTTTCTTCATTTTAGTTAGTATTGGCAGAATAAAAAGGTAAATATCATGTGTTTTGTATTAGCAATCAATTGGTAAAGCTTTTTTCTGTGTTAAAAACAGCTCAGCCCCTGTCTTTTGCCGGATTCGGTTGATAAGCCTTGCTGCTTGTTTTCACACTGTCTGGTTTTGTTAATCCTGAATATGTATCATAAGCAGGATTCCGGAGTCTGTATTGAAAGCTGAGCTTATAAAAATAATTGTCTGGATTTTCTCGCCAGTTTATCAGCTGTTCGGATAAACAGAGTCCCGGTCACTTCGCCTTTGGCGAGTGACGTTTAAATTATGCATGTGAAGGCTGGAAAATTTGATAATGGAGCCCGAATGCTTACGTTTCTTTGATTAAAACAGTCTTTGAATCATTGTTTTATAACGATTCTAACCGAAACCGGCATGAAGAATGAATAGCTACTGGTGCCGACAGCGTGGAGACTCCGCAGGAAAAATATCCAATCTGTAAACATAGGTTAATGCAGAACCGGCTGCCTTGATTTTTCTTTGCTGTCTGACTCTAAACAAGAAAAGGATGACAAAGAAATTTTCTCTGATACTGAGCTTCATTTTTGTCTCAGTTGCCGCCGTCGCACAAAAAAAGGTGCTCTTTGTAATGAGCGCAGCCAGTGAGCTGCCGCTAAAAAAAGATAAGGTCTATAAGGAAACTGGGGTCTTTCTGAGCGAGTTTTACCTGGTCTATAAGGCTATTGCGGAACTGGGCTACGAGATTGATTTTGCAACACCGGATGGAATAAAATCCCCGATCGACAAGGAAAGCCTCAGGGACAGCTATTGGGGCGAACAGAGCGCGCTTCTGCCGGAAGCCCGGGACTTTGTCAGGGAAGACAAGCGGTTTAATAATCCCTACACGCTCGAATATGCCCTCGAAAACGCCGGAAGCTATACCGGGCTGGTCATTCCGGGCGGGCAGGGGCTGATGTCGGATCTGTTTTACGATCGGAAAGTGTCGGGGATATTGAAAGAATTCCGGGAGCAGGGTAAGCCCATCGGGCTGGTTTGTCATGCGCCGGCGCTGATTCTTGCCATCCCGCGGGAAGAGAATCCCTTTATCGGCTATACGGTCAACTCGGTAACGGGACTGGAAGAGTGCTTTATCGAAACTTTTGTCATGAAGGGGAAGCCGGCCAACAGAAAGATCGGCAGGCAACTCAAAAAGCTTGGCCTGATCTACCGGAAGGGTAAGCCGAAAGCCAATTTCGCCCTGCGGGACCGGATGCTGATAACCAGCCAGAATCCTTATTCGAATAAAGCATTTACCAGCTTATACCTTGAGGCGCTAAAAGAGTATGAGCTGAAAGGCTCACTCAGATAGGTCTGGAATGCAGAGGCATTCTGGTGAAGGAGCCGGGGCCGGCCTAACAAACAGCGGGACGGGGGTGTGATTTTGCCAAAAAATATGTAGGTTTGACTGATTTTAACCCAATTAAACCCAAGTTATGAAAAAAAGGCTGTTTTTGATGGCATTGCTGCATGCCTCGTTTTACACACTCTTTGCGCAGGCTCCTGTATCCCTTGTCAGCATATGGGAATCGGATACGGTGCTGAGAATTCCGGAATCGGTGCTATACAACCCTCAGAACGATTTGCTGCTGGTCACCAACATGAGCGCGATTCATGACGATACCCCGGATGGTGACGGATTTATTTCCCTGCTGAAGCTGAACGGCGAGATTGAAAATCTGCACTGGATTACCGGACTCAACGATCCCAAAGGGATGGCCATATACGGCGGCAGGCTGTATGTGGGCGACCTGTCGGAGCTGGTGGAGATAGATCTTGCCAGCGCGGCCATTGTAAAAAAATATGCACCGGCCGGAGCCAGATTTTTTAACGATGTAACTGTAGACAAGGACGGTACTGTCTATGTAAGCGATAGCTTTGACAATAAAATATACCGGCTCAGAAACGGTAAGATAGAGATCTGGCTGGAAGGTGCTGCGCTGGATATGCCCAACGGCCTGCTGGCGGAAAAGGACAGGATTCTGCTGGCCAATATGAATCAGGGAAAAATCTATACCGTCGATCCGAAAAGCAAAAAGGCCACCTTGTGGACAAAAGAAATCCCCAGGGTGGATGGCATTGCTACCGATGCACGGGGAACCTATCTGGCTTCCAACTGGGAAGGGGAGGTATACTACCTGAATGCCAAAGGCGAAAACTGGAAAGTGCTTGATACCAGATCCTCAAAAATAAACGCTGCTGACCTGACTTATATCGAAAAAGGAGATTTTTGGGTAGTGCCTACCTTCTTTGGCAATAAAGTGGTGGCATACAGGATTCAGAAGAAATAGCGAATCCCCTGTGCTGTTTTCAGCATCCGGTTCACATTGATCGTTTTAGATTACTTTTGCAGGACCGGCCTGACGGCCGGTCCTGCTTTATTTTACTTACCTGCTGTTTTTCCAAACGCTCTGCGAAGCTCTGTTTTTGATTCCTCCAGCACGTCTTTCTGCTCCTTGTCAAGATTCTTGCCGGCCCGGTTGATATAAAATGTAAGCATGGACATGGCAGAACGAAAAGGGGATGATTTTCTGCGGGAGCTCTCTTCTGCTGACTTTTTGAGTGAACGTGCGATTTTTTTAGGATCCCGTGAGGTAAAAATTCCTTTCTCCAGATCCAGCGCATCGCTTTTTCGGGTAACTCCGGAAGACCATCTGGAAGAAGACTTTTTGCTGTTTTTGGTCATGGTTACACGTGGCTTTTGGGTATAAAACCGGTATCCGGGCTACAGGTTTGCCAGGCGCCGGTTCTATCCGGTTGCTTTTCCGGTTCTGGCCTGCTCAGAGAAATATAGGGAAGGAAGCAGGTCTTGAGCGCTGCGTGCTTCCATAAGAATAACCAGGCCGATATGAAATTTTTGATACATCCGGTGTGACAGGACATTTACCGGACATTTTGAACGGATAATGACGTATTGAAGGAGCCTGGTCTTGTTTGAAAATGAGGTCGGGATAAATCGGGCGGAGCTGCTTTCGGGGGGAGTGAAGCCGGCGACGGTATATCGCGTATCCTGATACAGATAAACAGGCTCCTCCTGCAGTGATCGGAGGAGCCTGTCCGGGTATGAAAAAATCAGAAGTATACTATAGCAGAGGTATTATTTTTTTACGACTTTTTCGGTTTTGCGGCCCAGATGGTTTGTTACCGTCAGGAGATAGATGCCTCCGGGCAGACTGTGTCCCACACGCTGGCTATCGGCTCCGCTTCCGGACTCCAGCACCATGCCGCTTATATCACTCAGCTGGTAGTCAAACGGTCCTTCGCGTGTGATCGTGAGATAATCGGTATACGGATTGGGATAGCAGCTGAAATGGTCTGTTTCCTGCCGGTTTTGTGCAGCTGTTATGATTGTTCCTTCAAAAGTCATGTAATTGATATTGAGATAATCCGAGTCAAATACCAGCTTCATCACCTGTTTTCCTTCGGTCAGATTCAGATCATTGACCGTTATGGTTTGCCAGTTTTGCCAGCCGCCGGTATTGGGGAGCATGACGGGGCCTGAAATATCCTGGTCGTCAATTTCAATATGCATGATTCTGTTGCTTCCGTTGACAGCTACGCGAAGGTGCAGATCATACAATCCAGACCGGTCAACTTCTACGGTATAGGACAGCCACTCGCCGCGCAGGATGTAGCCGACATTGTAGCCGCCGCCTTCGTCCAGCGTCTCTTCAATATCTACCTGGTCATTTCTGAAGCTGGCTCCGCCTTCATTGCCATTGTTGTTTACTTCATGATAGCCGACTCCTTCTCCGCCCAGATCATAAGCCTCTGCTTCGATTTTGCCCGGAATCTGATGCGGTGTACCGGAAAAGGGCAGCCGGGGGGCTCTGACCGTAATGGTTATTTCGCCGGAAGTACCAGTCAGGTTCTGGGCATCGGTAGCTCTGGCAGTGATGGTATGCGTGCCTGCTCCGGCATTTGTCCATGTAAAGCTGTAGGGTGCCGTAGTGCTTTCGCCCAGCTTGGTGGTGCCTGAAAAGAACTCCACTTTTACGACATCGTTGTTGGCATCTGTTACCAGCGTATTGAAGGTAATGCCGGCATCTGCCTCAAATGTGCTGCCATTGGCCGGCGAGGTGATAGATACCGACGGCGTATTGGGATTGGACTGGGTGAACCGGATAGTTGGTGTGGTCCAGTTTATTACCGAAGTCATATTCAGGTTAAATCCGCTTTGGGAAGGATTGATCCGGATCGTCGTATTGGAGCTTGTATTGTTCTTTAAAAATTTATTGACAAAAGCAGTGACGGAGTTGTTCTGGGTTGATGCAGCCGCGCAATGGTTGTGACCGCCTGTAAAGTCAAAGCCAAAACGATCCTCTGCACCCATAGCCTTCCATACTTCCAGCGCTGCCATGCAGGATTTGTAGCCGGACTCGTCGCCCAGCCATTCAAAACCGGGATTGCCCAGGGCCAGGAAAGCTCTCGGAGCAATCATGGCAATGAGTTCATGATGATCGTGCGGGAGCGTGTTCGGATTTAACGTTCGCATGCTGCTTTTGAACCAGCTATAGTTGGTATTGTCGATTTTTTCAATGTTTGTTCCGGTTCTGGTGGTAAATGCCTGAGATGTTCTCCATGAATTGATACCGCCGCCGCCGGATTCCTGGGCGATGGTAAGCGCTACCCTTTCATCGAAAGCGCCCGCAAAAAGCGCCATTTTGCCCGCATAGCTGCATCCTGTCACGCAGATCCTTTTCGGGTCGGCGTTCATTTGTGCCTTTACGATCTCTATACCGTCAATCAGACGGCTGATACCCCAGGACCAGGCGCTGTATTTGCCGATATTGGTGTTTGGATACAGCCTGAAATAGGGATCGCTGGCGTTGATAGAGCCTGACCCGTTGGCGTATGAAACGACCTGATCGTGATTGAACGGAATTTGTATGACATCCGAAAAAAGGTTGGCCGACAGGCTTCCGGTGCGGGCGTTCATTCCGATTACTACAGGAAAAGGACCGGAGCCGGAAGGCATTGTGACATTGGAAGTCAGTGTCAGCGTCTGGCCGTTTTCTGTTACCCTGACCGTCAATACACCATTTGAATAGGTAGCCGTAATATTGGAAGGCTTGGGTGGCTTGGTTCCTATTTCGTAGTTCTCGATATTCGACCTGATCTGGTTTCTCCGGCACGTCCATTCATCAAAGGTGCTGACCCTGTTTCCATTCGTCAATTTGAAAGGATCGGGCAGATACGTATTGGCGGCGCCGGTCGGAGCAAATGTAGTATTGCAGTTGGCGGGCGTTCTGTTTTCTACGTCGAATACCAGCGGAGGCGCAGTCTGAGCCACCGCGCTGCTGATTATGCACAGTTTTGTCATTATACCTGCCAGCAGGTATAAGCTATAGCGTATGGTCGTTTTCATTAATAGTTTAAATTGGGCGTTGTGTCAATTTTTAGTTTAAAATATAAATCTCCCCTGCGGGATGCCTGAGTGACAAAATCAATGAAATAAAATGCCCGGGCTGTCTGATTTTGTCTGAATCGTAATTAATATATATCCGGGACGAGCGGGGTAAGGGAAAGTAAGCAGGAAACAGAAAATCAGATCTGATTTATTTGTTAAGTTGTTGATTGTTATATATTTTTATCGGGCTGGATGGCGGTTTTTCATCATCGATGGAAGAAGGTAATCCTGCTGATTCACATCCGTTCGGGGGAGTGAGATTGAATGAAAGGCTGTTTACCGGCAGCTTCTTTCCGGGGGAAAGTTTGGGGAGAAGAGAAGCAGTTTATTATTGATCAGAGTGTTATGGCAGAGGAGAGTGCGGGATGCTTTATTGTCTGGTTTGTGATGAGCGTGGTGAATTTGTATCAGCGTCTTTTTGTAAGCAGGGATGGCTACGGTTTTGCTGAAGGAACCATGCTGAATTGAGGCATAAAATAAAAGAAGCTGGTACGGCAGATAAAGTGGTTTGCACCAAATCTGAAGTACCAGGCTTAAAATCTGTTCTTAAATCAGGCGGATGCCTGCCGGGGCTAGTTCGCTTTTATGATTCGATATCTATATAGCTCCTGTTCGGAAATAACCTCTATAAAATAAATGCCCGCGGGCTGATCTATCGTAAACTGATGCATATGCCGGTTATTTATCGGCTCTTCGGAGAGGACTTTTCCGGACAGATCAACAAGCCGGATGGCTGTTGCCGGTAAGGGGCCCAGCTCCAGATGAATGACTCCGGCCGAGGGATTGGGGTAAATCTGAATTGATGTGGGAGCGGAAGCCTGCTGGCCGGTAATGATTCCGTTACAGTTAAGGTATAAGCTGGCCACATAGTTATGGCCGGTAAGGTTATTATCTTGTCCGGTTATAAGCAGATCCATATCCTGATCGCCGTCTATATCGGCAAAAGCAGTTGATGAATACCGGACTATGTCAAAGGGAACATCCTGTACCAGCGTAAAGTTGCCGTTGCCGTCATTGGTATACAGGCGGGTGGCTCTGTCTGGTGTACTGGTTGAGCTTTTAATGCCCGATACCAGAAGATCCTCATCAAGATCGTTGTCAATGTCGGCAAACACAACATCACCAGAGCCTACGTGTTCGAAAGGCATCGGATCAACTTCTGTAAATTTTCCATTACCGTCGTTGATATAAAGTACGGTTAATACACGGGTTATGGCTGAGCCGGTAAAGATTTTCCCGGACAATACCAGATCCATATCACCATCCTGGTCAATATCTGAAAAAGCGACTGCTCCGTCTGCAACCTGTCTGAAGCTGTTGCCGGCCTGACTTGCTGAAAAATTGCCGTTCCCGTCATTGAGATACAATGTTGTGGTGAAGACCGAGCTGCCATTGATATGTGCGTATCCGGTAATAATGACATCCTGATCATTGTCACCGTCTACATCGGCAAATGCGAGTGGACCATAGTAAACTCCGACGAATGGCTGGTTTTCGTCTTCTGTGAAATTGCCGTTCCCGTCGTTTCTATACAGTATAGTAGTTCTTACCCCTGGTGCGCTGCCGGCCATATCGCCGGTAATAATTACATCCAGGTCACTGTCACCATCCACATCGGCAAAAGCAATGTTCGCTAATCGTACCTGACGAAACTGACTGGATGCTCCCTCGGTAAAATTGCCATTCCCGTCATTCAGGTATAGTTTTGTCGTGCGGGCTATGCCCTCTTCGCCGGCCATCAGGAGATCCGGGTCATTGTCACCATCGACATCCGCAAACGCAGCGGCACTGTGTTTTAGTTGTAAAAAAGGTGTATTAAGCAGTTCTGTATAATTGCCGGTTCCATCGTTCAGGTATAAAAGGGTATTGTATTTGCCTACACCGGTATTTCCGGAGATAAGTATATCCGGGGCACCGTCTCCGTCGATATCTGCAAAAAGTGCGGTGCCAAGAGCCATGGGAGCCAGTGGTGTGTTCTCAACCTTCTCCCAGCAGCTTTGGGTGTGGCCGGATATGGAACAAGTAGAGATTATAAATAAAAAGTATAGCTTTTTCATGTTTTTCAGCCAGTATGGATTATCTTTTGTACGTGAGATCGCATACGAATCTGTATTTTTTTTGTTCTGGTCCAATTGTTTTTTGTATGGGGATCAGATCGGTAATACCGGATGTCCGGGCAATCAGTAATGAAAGCGGAACTCAGTCAATCGGAGCAATATGTGTGTTTTATACTACTGATTAATGACCTTTCCGGCATTAGGCGGGAGGCGTCGTTCTAAAAAACGGGCTATGTTTTGCGCAGGTTGCTTTTACAAACGTATTGATTACGGGATAATGGATATGGCTCACCTACGGAAACAAATAGTGCAAAGTTCTGAAGCTGAATAAGAGTTTTCCGGCACATGGAAACAGATCGTCGGCGTTGCCATATGCCGGAAGATATTGCTAATCCACCTTTCGTTCACCAGGTCCCGTGTATTCGGCCAGCGGACGAATGATCTTGTTTTCAGTCTGTTGTTCGATAACATGGGCCGTCCAGCCGGTGATCCGGGCCATTACAAAAATCGGAGTAAAGAAATCGATAGGAAATCCCATCATATAGTATGCTGGTCCGGCAGGAAAATCCAGATTCGGATGAATACCTTTTTCCTTTACCATGATTTTTTCCAGAATATCCGAGATTTCCATCCATTTTTGCTGTCCGGTTACTTCCGCCAGCTTTTCCTCCCAGTTTTTCATGGTAGGCACTCTCGAGTCTCCGAAACGATATACGCGATGGCCGAATCCCATCACCAGACGTTTTTCCGCCAGAGCTTTGCGCAGCCAGGGTTCAGCATTGGCAGGCTCGCTGATCTCCTTCAGCACATGCATGACCTGCTCGTTGGCTCCGCCGTGCAGCGGACCTTTCAGGGCACCTATACCACCGGTAATGGCACTGTACAGATCAGAGCCGGTAGAAGTGATTACCCGTGCTGCAAAGGTAGATGCATTGAAGCTGTGCTCGGCATACAGAATCAGAGAAACCTCAAATGCTTTCAGGACAACAGAAGAAGGCTGCTCGCCAAAGCACATATGGAAGAAATTGGCCAGATAGCTCAGATTCCGGTCCGGCGGAATAATGGTTTTACCCATTCTGCGGCGCAGAGCCACCGCTATGATGATGGGAACCTGTGCAAAAATCCGGCAAAACTTGTCCTGATTTACTTCCGCGCTGTTGTCCCAGGTACGCTGGTCCTGCGTGCCGAGCAGGCTGATACCGGTCCGGAGCACATCCATAGGGTGCGCATTGGCAGGGATATTCTGCAGGACTTCAAGCAGCTCGGGAGACAAGGTACGATAGGAGTTCTCTTTTTCCCTGAACCGGGCAAGCTGCTGCCGGTCCGGAAGCTCACCCATTACCAGCAGATAAGCTACTTCTTCAAATGTACATTTTTCTGAAAGCTCCACCACGCTGTATCCGCGATAGTAGAGCAGGCATTTTTCCGGAATGACATTGGAAATGGAGGAAGAATCCACCACCACACCGGCCAGACCTTTAGGTACTTTTATTTTATCAGACATAGCTTTATGTTTTAAGATGTTGGAATTATGTTTACTTACTGATTATCGCCCAGCCTGAAATTAAACAGTGACTGATCATATTGATTGTACGCTTCGTAGTTCAGCACCTCGTACAGGCGCGTTCGTGTCTGCATCTGATTCAGTGTATTGGCCTGTGTACCGGTAGCCCGGAGGCTGTCCAGACCATCTTCCACTGCTTTCATTGCCCAGCGCTGCGTTGTGACCGGATATATAACCAGATTGTAACCGATGTTTTCCAGCTGTTGTCTGGTCAGTAATCTGCTTTTCCCGAACTCCGTCATATTGGCAAGCAGGGGGGCGGAGATCGCCTTACGGAATGTCTCAAACTCCTTTTCATCCTGCAGCGCTTCCGGAAAGATCATGTCGGCTCCTGCATCCACGTATGCTTTGGCCCGGTCTATGGCTTTGTCCATCCCTTCACTGCCTTTGGCATCGGTACGGGCAATGAGCAGAAAGTCCGGATCTGTTTTTGCTTCGGCTGCCGCCTTGATCTTCTTTACCATATCCGGTACGGAAACCAGCTCTTTGTTGTCCAGATGGCCGCAGCGTTTCGGATTGACCTGGTCTTCCAGATGACATCCGGCGATTCCCAGATATATCAGCTCTTTGATCGTGCGGGCTACCATCATGGGCTCTCCGAAGCCTGTATCAATATCCATAATGACAGGAAGTGAGGTGACACGGGCAATAGAAGAAGCTGCTCCGGTTACTTCCGTCAGTGTAGTCATGCCAATATCGGGCAGGCCGAGCGAGTTGGCCATGACAGCGCCGGAAACATATACTCCGTCAAAGCCTTTCTGCTCGATCAGCATAGCCACGAGAGGGTTATAGGCGCCGGGAAATTGCAGTAGTCTGCCGGAGCGGATGCCTTCTGCCAGCTGCTTCCGTTTCTGTTCGGGAGAGGTAGGATTGATAATCATTCAAACAGTCCTTTCTTTTCGGCCGGCTTCAGGCCTGCCTGATTTACTTCGATTGTCAGCTGCATGATCCCCTGATGGTCAAGCTGAGGTAAGAGGGTGGCTAAGGCAATAAAACGGTTTTGTTCTGCCCCTGACAGCGTTCCTTCGGTCAGTGTATGAAACTTCCGGAGATATTCGTCTCTGCCAAAAGGCTTTTCTCCCGCCGGGTGGGCATTGGCCCGTTCAAGCTCTTCGGAAATTACACTTCCGTCTTTCATGGTGATTATCACTTTACCGCCAAAGGCTTTTTTGTCAGGATTCTCGGCATGGTATAGTTCTGTCCATTTTTCCTTTTCGACCGTTGAGATCTTTTTCCACAATCTGACAGTGTCTTCCCGCTGCGCCCGCTGGGGAGTATAGGAGTTGACATGGTGCCAGACTCCATCCTGCAGGGCAACAGCAAAGATGTACATAATGGAGTGATCGAGGGTCTCTCTGGTGGCGTACGGATCAAACTTCTGAGGATCGTTGGAGCCGGTACCGATTACATAATGTGTGTGATGCGAGGTTTCGATTACGACAGACTGTATATCGTCCGTGTTATCGATTTTGGGCTTAAGCTTGATGGCAAGATCAATCAGGGCCTGGGCCTGATATTCGGCCGAATGCTCTTTGGTATAGGTTTCGAGAATAGCCCTTTTGGCTTCTCCCGGTTCGGGCAGCTCAATTTCGTACCGGGCATCAGGACCATCCAGTATCCAGGCAATGACAGAATCCTCTCCCTCATAGATCGGTGAGGGGCTTTTTTCTCCTCTCATCGCTCTGTCTGCTGCTTCGATGGCAAGCTTGGCGCCGTGACCGGGTACATAGGCTTTCCAGCTGCTGATTTCGCCCTTACGGCTTTGTCTGGTGCTGATGGAAGTATGCAGAGCTTGCTGTATGGCCTGAAAGGTTGTCTCAGTGTCCAGACGAAGTAAGGCACATACACCGGCAGCCTGAGCGGGACAGAGGTGTGCAATATGATCAATTTTGTGCTTGTGAAGGCAGATGGCTTTGACCAGGGCCACATGAACTTCATAAGCAGCCAGTATGCCCCGCAATACATCAGCTCCTCCCAGACCGGCCTGCTGGGCTACGGCTATAATGGCCGGAATGCTGTCGGCCGGATGCGAGTAGTCTGCGGCAAGAAATGTGTCATGAAAATCCAGCTCGCGCACTGCCACACAATTGGCCCAGGCTGCCCATTCGGCATGGACAAGAAAAGAAGCGGGCATACCAAAGACATTGGCTCCTTTGGAGTCGCGTGCATGTGCTATGGCCTGAGCGCGTGCATTGACCACCGGTGTACGGTTAAGGGAAGCAGCTGCAACAGCAGCATTGTCAAGTATACGATTGATTACCATGTCAGTCACCTCGTCTGATATGGGCGCTTCATAATCGGTAACCATAACGGCCAGCTTCCAGGCCAGCTGCTCTTCGCGCGGCAGCTGCTCTTTGGAAGGATAGACTCTTACTCTATGTTTTTTCATGGACAACAGTACATTTATAATTTGATGATACAGAACGAATACTTTCTTCTATGGTAGTGATAAACCCTGACCGGCTCAACGCAGCATTTTATCGTGCATTGCCCGTCCCGGTTCAATAAAATTGATTCAGTATTTAATGAATGCCGGATTCCGGATAAAAATGTTTACATCACCGTTTTGTAAAAAAGAAGTAGTACATCTCATATATACTTCGAAATGGTAGTCCGGGTTTTGCCGGATGACATAATCCCGTTTTCCGGGATCCCGCCTTTTTACCTGTAAATGACTATATAAGCAGCAACGCTGCTCCGGGCAGAGAAATTATTTTTTCTCTTCCTTTACGGTTTTTAATTGCCGGGCCAGAAACAGATAGGCGTAAAAGGAGTGCTGGTTCATTATTTTTTGCTTATCAGCGGGAAACTGCTTAATGTACTCGGTGTCGCCATTTAAAATAACGGATGCTCCGGTCCGGACATAGTCATTGCTGGAGCAATAGACTGGTGGACTGAATTCATGCAGATGCTTTCGTATCTGTCCGGACATCACGGTACCCAGGTATTTTTGGTAATTGCGCTGCGCCTTTTCGGCAGGCCGGGTCAGCCGGTTATACATTATGCGGAAAGCCAGGCGTTTCGGAAATTTCTGCTTTCTGATCATGCCTCTGGCATTCTGAAAAGGATTGACTTCGTTGAGATCGTGAATGGTCTGCACCGAAAAAGGCATTTCCGGTACCCAGTCCGCAGAGTTTACAATATTGTAGGACCAGCCTTCCTGTGTCAGTGTTTCGTAAGCATATGCAAAATGCAGGTTGCCGGGCTTGGGGCCGGCGCTGCAGTATGTCTTGAACCGGATATCGGCAGGAAGCTGACCATTTGACTGAAGATGATATACATAGGAAGTAAGCAGATATCCTATAGCGCCTCCCTGACTGTGGCCGGTAATGTAAAAATTCCGGATCCCCTGCGTATAGCATGAGTCTATCCGGGGTACAATTTCTTTGCTCAGATAGGCCATGCCCAGCAGCCATCCTGTATGTACTGCGGCCTGAGCATGCTCTGCCAGCTGATAATGAAAGGTATCTGCCGGGCTTAATACCAGATAGCCGGTGGCTGGTACCATGGCCGAATAGAAATTGGCCAGCCAGCTTTCGGTGTTGCCGGTAGAGCCCCGCAGGCTGATGGCTGCAATGCTGCTATCCGTATTGATCCACAATTCCCAGGCGTTGTCCAGCCCCATGGCAGCGGAGCGGTATTGAAGCACAAAGTGATCAGGCATAGGCATATCCCTGCCAAATTCAAGATCACTGTTTTTGGAAGTCAGCTTGAGAAGCTCAATATATTCGTCGATATCAAAGCCGGGCTTCAGGATCTGAGCCTGTGTCCGGCCGGCCGGCAGCAATAGGGTAATCAGGATGAATAGGCTAAATCCGGCGATGCTGCGTAACGTGTCAGAGAGGTTTGTGTTCATTATTGATGATTCGGCGGATCATAAAAAACGGAGACAGGCAGCTACTATTGCTGAGCTTGTTTACAGCCGGGGGCCAGTGCTTCTGCTATTCGCACAGGCCTTCCGGTGTACAGGCAGGACCGCTGCTGATATCCAGTTTTGTACGGGGATTGTCCCGACGCCATTCTGCGTATGCTTTTTCAATGGTTTTGAGGAACGCATCGGCCGGCTGAGCGCCGGATACGGCATATTTTCGGTTAAAAACAAAGAACGGAACCCCTGTGACTCCGATCTGCCTTGCTTCCGTAATATCCTGATTGACGAGATAGGCATAGCGATCGTCTTTCAGCGCATGCAGCACCTCTTCTCTGTCCAGCCCGATATCGCCACCAAGCTCTGCCAGAGTTGTGCTGTCTGCCAGATTTCTTCCTTCGGTGAAGTATGCTTTAAAGAAGCGCTCTTCTATAGCATCTCCGAGGCCTTTTGTCTTGGCCAGCTGAATGATTTTGTGCGCGTTGAGAGAGTTGGCAGTGACGGCTTTGTCAAAATTATACTCTAATCCGGCTTTGCGTGCCATTTCTGTTACATTCTGGTGCATGCGCACGGACTGATCATAGGACATTCCTTTGCGGCTGGCAAGATACTCATACACATTTACGGGTTTGGAAATCTCTGTTGGTATGTCCGGGTCAAGCTGAAAGCTCTTCCAGATGATTTCGATATCTTCTCTGTCGGCAAACTTGTTCAATGCCTCTTCATAATGACGTTTTCCGATATAGCAGAAAGGACACATAATGTCGCTCCATATTTCTACCTGCATTTTGCTAGTTGTCGCTTTGTCCATGTTCGTGGTTTGTTTTGTGTTTTCAGGCTTTTCAGCGGTCTGCCCGCAGGCTGTAAGACTGAAAAGAAGTGTTATTGATAATACAAGTATGATTTTCATATTCTGTGCTCCGGGAATCGGTCCGTACTACCTGCAATGTTGCTTTAATTAACGTAAATCAGGCCTTTTTTATTCATTTTTTATCTCCGGACTATTTACTGCTTTGAAAACAGCAAGAGCGTTTCCGGTAGTAATTTTCTTTATTTCGTCCGTGCTGATTCGCATCAGCTCAGATAGTTTTGAAGCAATCAGCGGAATATACGATGGCTCATTGCGCTTGCCCCGGTAGGGTACCGGAGCCAGGTAGGGACAGTCTGTTTCCAGCACCATTGATTCGGCAGGAAGATCAGGAAGCACTTTGTCCAGACCACCGTTTTTGAAAGTCACCACTCCGCCTATTCCAAGCAGAAAATCGAGAGCAATCATTTCTCTTGCTTCTTCCACTGTACCGGAAAAGCAATGGAAAATACCTCTGAGTGAATCGGATTTGAGGCGGCTTACCAGATCGATAGCGTCCCGGTTGGCATTTCTGGTATGCAATACAATGGGCAACCCGTACTTTATGGCCAGCTCTGTCTGTATGCGAAAGGCTTCCTTTTGCTCCTCTCTGAAGCTCTCGTCCCAGTAGTAATCCAGTCCCATTTCGCCAATGGCGGCAAATGTCCGCTTTGAAAGCCAGTCTTCAATCACATACAGATCTTTTTCAAATCCTTTTTTTACATCGCAGGGATGCAGGCCCATCATGGGTATGCAGACATCCGGATAGCGGTGCTCTGCTTCCAGCATAGCATCAATGGAATCCACATTGACATTGGGCATGTATATTTTGCCGACTCCGGAAGCCAGGGCTGTATCAACAGCTTCAGCGAGCTGGTCTTTGAATTGTTCGTTGTAAATATGGGCGTGCGAATCGATGTACATGATCAAATGTGATGTTAAGCAAAAATCAAACCTTCTTTTGCAGTAAGGGTTGAAAGCAAAATAAAAACAAATTATCACCGGAAAAAAGAAAAAAGGCCTGACGGCACTTTATATTGGTGTTCCGGCACTTTTTTTCTTTTTTTGACTTTTATTTGTCAGACAGTGAAAAGACAGATCTTGTTTCTGATATGCCAGGTATGCTTTGTCTCCTGTATGTATCGGGCCAATTATAAAGGCATTGTTCCGGAAAAACCCGGAAAATATCCTGTTTTTACGAAGGCGGATACGCTCAGGGGGACGCTGCTTCCGGAAAGAGCTGCTTTTGATGTGCGGTATTATGAGCTGACTATCCATCCTGATATAAGCAGGAAAACACTGGAGGGTTCTGTAGATATTGTCTTTGAGGCGGTGCATGATACCAGACGTATTCAGATCGATCTTGCCAGTCGCCTGACTGTACAGTCTGTAAGGGAGTATGGCCGGGATTTGCGGTTTACCCGGTCGGGTGATGCGCTTTGGGTAGAGTTTGAAGAGGGGTTGATCGCAGGAAATACCAGAGCTATTACGATTGCCTACAGCGGCAAACCCCGGATAGCCCGTAAGCCGCCCTGGGAGGGAGGGCTGGTATGGAAAAAAGACAGGCGGAAAAACCCCTGGATAGGTATATCCTGTGAAGATGACGGAGCGAGTATATGGTGGCCGCTGAAAGATCATATCTCGGATGAACCGGATAGTGTAGGAATTAATATTGTGGCACCGAAAGGGCTGACGGCAGTGGCAAACGGCCGTTTTGCAGGAGCGGACACCCTGCCGGGGGGGGAAAATGTCGTCTGGAAATGGCGGACTGCTTATCCGGTCAATACGTACAATGTCACTTTTTATATCGGAGACTATCGCCGTATCGTATTACCTTATGAAACAGATAAAGGTGTCAGAGACCTGGAGTTTTATGTATTACCGGATTCTGAGGATAAAGCCCGGAGCCATTTTGGACAGACAGCCGGTATAATCCGTTTTTTTGAAAAAGCTTTTGGAGAATATCCCTGGTGGAAGGACGGATTTAAAATGGTTGAAAGCCCCTATGAAGGTATGGAGCACCAGTCTGCCATAGCGTACGGCAGCCGCTATAAAAACATAAAGGAGTATAATTTTGATTATATCATACTGCATGAGACGGCGCATGAATGGTGGGGCAACAGCCTTACGGCTCCTGATATGGCTGAGCTCTGGCTGCATGAAGGTTTTGCCACGTACAGTGAAGCGTTGTATGTAGAAGAAAAATTCGGTTTGGGTGCCTGCCAGATGTATCTGCTGGGGTATCGCCCCGAGATTCAGAACCGGTATCCTGTCATCGGCCCGCCGGGTGTGAGCTATACCAACTTCAGGGATAATGATATTTATACCAAAGGCGCCTGGTTTTTACACAGCCTGCGGTACGCAATCAGCAATGATAGTCTTTTCAGGGATATACTAAAGAGTTTTGCCGTGCAATTCAGACAGAGCTCCGTATCGACAAAGGACTTTCTTGATCTGGTTAACCGGAAAACGGGAAAAGACTATAGCTGGATTTTCAGACAGTATCTGTATCAGCGGGAGTCTCCTGTATTAGTCTACAGTTATCGTTTCTCCTATCCCTGGAATACGCTTACATTCTATTGGGAAAATATAGTGGACGGCTTTGATCTTCCGGTTCATATACAAACAGAATCCGGGACTTTTTATGTAAAAGGAAGCAGAGAGCCTCAATCTGTTCTTTTTAAAGGAGAAAGATTCAGCATGCCTTTTGCACCATATTACTATGGTACCCGAAAAACAAGCGAAAAAAAGCTACCTGTAGTGCAGGAAAAGACGTACGATCTGGAACGGGACTTTGAAAAAGTCAGTGGTTTTTAGCTTGGATCCGCCTACTTCTTTCCATGACGAAAGGGGATGCTCATAGCAGTCGCTGACTAGGCTTCGGATGCCACGGTTGTTTTTGTACCGGATAAAAAGCTCAAGGTCAAACATCCATTTGTCATAGAAGCTTTTGTCGAACAAAGGATCTATGGAAGACCGGTGAAACAGCTTTGCTCCGCACTGGGTATCGTAGATGGGCAAGTGAAACAGCTTGGTAACGATGGTGGAGAAAATTCTTCCGAAATAATGTCTGAAGGTGCTCCGCTCTATTTGTGCTCCAAGACGCTTTATTCTTGATCCGGCTATGATTTGAAATCCGGGCTGAATGATTGCAATCATTTTGTCAATTTCGGATAGCGGGGTGGCAAAGTCGGCATCCCAGAAACCAATGTACTCAAATTGTTCGGTCTTATAGGCCTTCAGAATACCAAGACGTACAGCTTCTGCCTTTCCCACGTTTTTTTCAAGATGGACAATACGGACTCTTTCCTTGTTTTCCCGGATGGATTCGAGCATCCGGAGAGTGGAGTCTGAGCTCCCGTCATTGACGAAATAAAAATGTATGTCAGAATTCCGGTAATAGTTTTCAAAACACTCCCTGTCGAAACGCTGAGCCTCATTATAGCAGGGGATAATTATACAGAGTGAGTACATCTACAGAGGTTAGGCTTTGTTATTACTGAATGACTGCCGGAATGTTTACTTGTTAAGAGGAAAATTCTGAATCACTATATATTTCTAGATATAATGCGAATATAGGATAATATGGTGAAAAATATAAAAATACTGCTGATAATAAGCCGAATGATTATTAATGAGTCCCGGATATTTCCGGGACTACGTTTTATCTTACCTACCTATAGGCTGATGTTTTGCTGCCAGGTATCACGCTCTTTGTCGGCTTCACCCGCTCCCTGTTTTTCCAGATTCGGGTCTTTGCGGGCATTGGTTCCTGTAGTGCTCGTATCTGTTTGATCCGGATCAAAGGGATAGAGCGTCTCTCCGGCGGATCCTTTGCCATCTTTTACAGTCTTTTTCTTTATTTCACCGTCGCCTTCAAAATCGCCTGCTTCTTCCGCTTCCGGAGTGCTCAGCCCTGCTGATTCATATATTTCAATATTTTCACCGATCTCATCCCGGTTTATATATTTTTTATCTTCTTTATTCATGTGAGTTGCTTTTTATCTTTTAAACAAGCGGGAAGAAAAGGTAATTCCGGTAACGTTGTTTTTATCCCTGATTTGTGAAAGAATTATCAGACATTGGAAAAGGAGAAATGAACTTTTTCTAAATTTGCAGAGCGCTGTCAGAAAATCCGGAATACATGGAAACTATAGAAATTAATCAGGAAAAGCTCATAAGAAAACTGCGTAAGTCGGTATGGGAAGCCACGGCTGATTTTTCCATGATTGAGGAAGAGGATAAGGTGATGGTTTGTCTTTCCGGAGGAAAAGACAGCTATACCATGCTTGATATGCTGTTGCATATGCAGAAGTCGGTTCCATATAAATTTGAAATTGTAGCCGTTAATCTGGATCAGAAGCAACCTGGTTTTCCTGAAGAAATACTTCCCGGATATCTGCAGAGTCTGGGTGTGGAATACAGGATCGTGGAGCGCGATACCTATAGCGTGGTAGTGGATAAAACTCCGGAAGGCAAGACAATGTGCAGCCTGTGCAGCAGGCTTCGGCGGGGGATTCTGTATACAACAGCTACAGAGATCGGAGCCACTAAAATAGCCCTCGGGCACCATAAAGAGGATATTATTGAGACATTTTTTCTCAATCTTTTTTTCAGCGGGAAAATGGAGGCAATGCCGCCAAAATTTAAAACAGACAGCGGAGAGCATGTGGTGATCCGTCCGCTGGCCTATTGCCGCGAAACCCTTATTGAGGAGTATGCACGTATACGGAACTTTCCGGTTATTCCCTGCAATCTTTGCGGTTCCCAGAAAAACATGCAGCGTAAAATCATTAAGCAGATGCTGCTAAACTGGGAAAAGGAATACCCTGACCGGATGGAAATCATTTTTAATGCGCTGACTAATGTGTCCCCAAGCCACCTGCTGGACCGGGATCTATATGATTTTGTACGGATGCCCCTGTGACAGGCAGACTCGTGTGATAAACCTTGGAGTGGTTTCGCCGGTTTTCCGGATATGATGGAAACAACTCTTTTAACCCGATTGAGTCCGCTCCCGCTGGAAGAGTGGGAGGAAACCAAGACAACATTGCATCTGTATTTTCAGATTGCAGGAAAAATCAAGCTGGCCCTGAATCCCTGGAAGAACCACTGGTGGCAGATTCCCCTGTTTGTAGAGGCCAGAGGTCTGGAAACCGGCCCCATTCCCTACAAAGATATCTACTTCCAGATGCATTTTGACTTTATTGATCACCGTTTTGTGATTGAGACCTCAGACGGCAGCATTAAGGTAATTATGCTTTACGATGGTCTTTCTGTCGCCGATTTTTACAATAGTGTCTTCGACAGGCTCAGGGAGCTGGATATTGTGGTGCACATAAAAGCGAAGCCATACAAGATGGAAAGCGATATTCCTTTTGCCGATGATTTTGAACATCACAGATATCAGATAGAGTATGTAAGCCGTTACTGGCAAAGTCTGACAGCTATTGACAGGGTTTTTAAGGAATTTTCTGGCCGTTTTTATGGCAAAACCTCTCCCGTACAATTATACTGGCACAGCATGGATCTTACGGTAACCCGATTTTCGGGCAGGCGTGCAGAACCAATGAAGGGCGCTTCGGCGGTGGAAAAGGAAGCTTATTCCAGAGAGGTGATCAGCTTTGGATTCTGGCCTGGTGATCCGGAATTTCGCAAGCCGGCTTTTTACTCCTATGCATGGCCTTCTCCGGATGGTCTTGACAAAGAGCCATTGAAGCCAGAGACGGCCTACTGGCAGGAGCGCAATGGTAGTCCGATGGCGTTGTATGATTATGCTGACTGGATCAGGGAAAGCAATCCTGGGCAGGCTCTTTCCGATTTTCTGGAGAATGTATTTCGGGCAGGGGAGAAGCTGGCCGGCTGGAAAGACAGCTACTAAGGGGTTGGTAACGTGACCGATTGAGCATATCGGTCATATCCCTTTTATTCTTTGCCATAATGGTCCCAGAAGCTCCCGGCCTTTTTTCAGATCGTTCGGATTCTGAAAGAAAAGAAGCTTGTTGCCGGCCTGCTCAATATTGTATGAAAATACAAAATCTTCCTTGCCGCCTGCCCAGCCGTCCAGCTGACCGAAGCGAAGATCGTTGATACAATACAGGTTCCCCTTTCTGGTTACGGTATAATAGCCGTTGGTAATACGCAGCAGTGTTTCCAGCTTTTCATCGGGCAGAAAGGGAGCCAGCAGTTCATGATTCTTCCTGAAGAAACTGAATTTAATATCCCGGCTTTTATCCGGCAGGCTGTAATATCCGATATAATAGCCGGAATCAGTTTCAGCAGTGACATTCCATAGTATGGAGTTGAACGGAGTTGGCTTGGTAGTTAGCCGCTGGAAGGAAATATGCTGCTCCCGGAGGCTTTCTGTAAAAACACTGGTGACAATGTATTTATTGACAAGAGTCAGCAACATATAAAGAGAGCTAATGGTAAGCCCGGCTGTGTTCCAGAATCGTCTTCGTGAATCAGTCCTTTTGTAAAAAAGTACCATGATGATGCAGAAAAGGAATGGCAGCGTATAAAGCGGGTCTATGACGAAGATATTGTGAAATGCCACCGGGTATGAGCTGAATGGCCAGAATAGCTGGGTACCCCAGGTGGTAAAACAGTCCAGCAAGCTATGCGTGATAAAGCCCCAGAAAAATAAAAGAGTCCAGTCTCTGAAAGTGGCAGGAGTATTTTTGTGGAGCCGGTGCACCAGCCAGCCGAACAGAGGAGCCATGACCACAGCAAAAAGAATGGAATGGGTAACACTCCGGTGAAAAAGTAACTGCTGAACCATGTCCTGAAATGGTGAAGCCATGACATCAAGATCAGGGATAGTCCCTGCTACTGCTCCCCACCACAGGGCTTTGTTTCCTGCTTTTTTGCCGCATACCAGTTCTCCAACAGAAGCTCCCAGTACAATTTGTGTCAACGAATCCATTTAATGGCAAAATATCGTTAAAAATTCCCGATTATGAAAAGCCGGGCAGATCCGGGAGGAGAAAATGGTTATACAGAACAGCGTTTTCAGTACAGGACTGCCTGCGGAGCAGTCCTGATTTATGAAGGATGATGCAATAGAATTATCTGGCTTTGAAGATCCGGAAAAATGCATAAATAATGCCTGGCAGATAAAATAAGATGGTTAGCAGGATGGACAGCCAGAAGGGCCCTCTGAGTCCGTCAACCAGCAAAACAGCCACCGGCGGCAGTATTATTGCGAGCACTACCAGCAGAATAGTCATAAATACCGAATAATTTGCCTGCGAAGCCTGTTTGACGGATCGTTTGAGATCTTTTTTCGAAATCTTATCTTTTTTCAGCGTTTGCTCGTATTTTTCGGGCTGAGGGACTACCGTCGGCTGAACCGGAAGCGGAGCAAATACGGTTTCAGAGCTTTCCTGCTCACCGGTTACAGGTTGATCAAGAGCGGTATGAATAGTGGATGCTTCTGTATAACTATCCGGAATATGGCTGATTTGCCGGTTCTTTTTGTAATCATGCTGAACCGGATTTATCCGGCCGAAATGAGCAACTTTCCGTGATGAGCAGGCGGATATGAACAATATGCTGCCCGTAAGCACGAGAAAAGTAATTATCTTTTTCATAGATAGTTGATTTGTTTTACAGCATCATAACCGGCAGGGGTTATGTATGTTTTAGTTACCGGGAAAAAGATCCGGATTATCCGGAGGTGTTTTTGTTTAATCTAATCAGGTGTTTATGGATTATTCGCTTATATTGAAAAATGTATCCAATCATATTCTGCTGGATACAGAAGAGGAACATTATTTCACGTCTTTGCTTGAATACCGGAAAATCCGGAATAAGCAATGCGTTTTGTCGGAAGGTGAAATCAGCAATCATATATATTTTGTGACCGGGGGATGTCTCAGAGGATTTACGGTAGATAAGAGCGGGACAGAGCATGTATTAAGCTTTGCGCCGGAAGACTGGTGGATAGGTGATCTGTACAGCTATATCACCAGACAGCCGGGTAATCTTTTTATCGAGGCGCTTGAATCAAGTGAAGCGCTGGTTCTGTCCGGAGAAAAACAGGCGTTGCTGTATCGGGATGTGCCTAAATTTGAGCGCTTCTTCAGAATACTTGCCGAAAACTCGCTTGTAGCCAGCCAACAGCGGCTTCATGACCGGCTGAGCCTGACAGCCGGAGAGCGCTATGAGAGGTTCTGTGTGAAATATCCGACTCTTATACAAAGACTTCCTCAGAAGCAGATCGCTTCCTATATAGGAGTTACTCCAGAGTTTTTCAGTAAAATGCGCAGCAGTCTTCTGAGAAACGGCTGAAAACTTAATCTGGATTAAGTGTATTTCTTAATCTGCTTCATAGTAAAGCCCCGAATTCAGCTTTATCTTTGAATTATACAACCAAATACCTAACAATCATGGACAGAAAGGAATTTATTAAAAAAGGATTAATGGGTACAGGAGTTTTTATTGCTTCCAGCTCATTGGGTAATATCGTGAAAAACGATATTGACGAGCTCAGGGAGTTAGAAGTGCTTGGTTTTAATCATTTACCTGCTACAAATTCAAAAATCATGGCCAATACCATATTACACAAAGCGTCGAGCCGGGGATATGCCAATCACGGCTGGCTGGAAACGTATCATACCTTCAGTTTTGCCAGCTATTACAATCCGGAGCGAATGCATTTCGGAGCGCTCCGGGTGCTGAATGACGATATGATCGAAGGCGGTAAAGGCTTCGGGAGACATCCTCATGATAATATGGAAATTATCACGATTCCGCTTGAGGGGGCGCTGGAGCATCAGGACAGTATGAAAAATACGGCTGTTATTGAGCACGGAGATGTACAGGTCATGAGTGCAGGTACGGGAATATTCCATAGTGAATATAATAAAAACAAAGACCGCAAAGTGCGGTTGCTCCAGATATGGGTTTTTCCCAACAGGAAAAATGTTGCTCCGAGATATGATCAGATGACACTTAAGCTGGAAGACAGACACAACCGGTTGCAGCAGGTGGTATCTCCGAACCCGGATGATGAAGGTGTATGGATCCATCAGAATGCCTGGTTCCACCTCGGCAGATTTGATAAAGGTGTGGATACGGTCTATTCGGTAAAACGGCCGGGCAATGGTGTATATGCCTTTATTCTGAACGGAGATGTCCGCATCAATGACCAGGTGCTTTCAGGCCGTGATGGTCTTGGAGTCTGGAATACGGACAGTATTACGGTCAAAGCTGAAAGCAATGCCGAATTTTTGCTTATGGATGTTCCGATGACTTTATAAAATTTGTATAATAAAACTAAAACTATAGTAGTATAATGGCAACACAGAAGTGGATCGCTGATACAGATCACAGCGAAATCAAATTCAGAGTGAAACATATGATGATCACCAACGTGACAGGACGTTTCAATGATTTTAAAATAGAAGCTTACTCCGAAGGAGAGGATTTTTCCGATGGTACAGTAACATTCGTGGCTAAGACAGAATCGATTGATACGGACAATGACAAACGGGACGAGCATATGAGAAGCAGCGATTTTTTTGAAGTGTCAAAGTATCCGGAGATTAGGTTCAAGTCAACGAAGTATGAAAAAAAGGACAAGAACTCATTTAAGCTGACAGGTGATCTGACGATCAAGGATAAAACAAACAGTGTTACGCTGGATGGAGAGCTGGGAGGAATTGCCAAAGATCCCTGGGGCAACGAAAAAGCCGGTTTTTCTCTGGAAGGCAAAATCAACCGCAAGGACTGGGGCCTCAATTGGAACGCCAGTCTGGAAGCAGGCGGAGTGCTGGTAAGTGACGAAGTGAAAATTTCCTGCGAAGTGCAGCTGGTGCATGCAGACTGATAAACAAAAACGGGATAGCTTATACTATCCCGTTTTTGTTTTAGGAAAATTGCTGATTAAAGCTCAGCATACTTTTTAAGTTTAAACAAAACTCCCTGTAGCCGGTTGTAGTTCATTTAATTGCCGGAAATAAACCGCATCTGATGAAGCGGGTATAGAGAGAATCGGTTCAGGGATGTTTACAATTGTCTTCCTGAAACGTATTTATAACCGGAGTGATCCCAGCTATCTGGTAATAAGAAAAATGCGAATGAGGAACAGAGTACGGTCCGCTGTCGGAATCTTTTTGCATAGTGAGTATAATTTTTTCAGTAAAAAATTACATATTTGCATTACCCCCAAATTAATCAATATACCCGAAAAGCTTTCCGGTTTTGGTCTTTTAAGACACAAGCCGGCCGGTGTTGCATTGTATAACAGTAAGAACAAATACAGTTTCAGTATATTTCATCAGGCATGAAAATAACGATGTTTAAACAGCTTCCATTGTCTGGATTGCTCAGGCTCATCGCAGCCTGCTTGTTTGTGTTGGCGGTTACGTCCGGTTACGGGCAGGCAGTACAGGTCGCTGTCAACTCAGGCAATCCAAAGTTCCCTTTTCCACAGTTTTTGCCCTATGAGGCTGACGGGGGACATTCTCTCGGGAACCTCGGAACTCAGAATGCTCCGGGAGTAACTCATGCTGAAATGGAGAAGCTCATTCGCGAAGCCTGGCAGATTATGGCAAACGCTTTTGAATATACGGGCGAAGTGCATCAAGGGGTAAGATATATGAAAACCAACATAGGTTGTCCGTATGATTGTACAGAAGGAGTGGGGTACAGCATGATTGCGGCAGCTTATATGGGTGATAAGGAAGTGTTTGACGGGATCTGGTTTCGGGAACATGATGTCCGGATGCCCCATCCGCGCTTTAGGGATGGTGTCAATCCATATCCCAATTATAAATATGGAAAGAATACGATTACGGAAGTAGGCGGCGATGCCGCGACGGACGGCGACGTGGATTTTGCGCTTGGTTTGCTGATGGCCTGGCGTCAATGGGGAGATAACTCAGGGTATACCTGGCCTGACGGTACGGTTATTTCATACAAGGAAGAAGCCCTGAAGGTTATAAGAGGGCTTGTTGAAAGGGAAAACCAAAAGCTGGACCCTAATCGCTTTGATTGCAGAAGCATTTCCGGCAATGTTGGTTTTGACGGATATTTCAAGAATGGCAATACCTGGGGTGAGCTAACCGCCTGGGCCAATAATGATCCGGAGTGGTGTCCTGAGTTTAAGGGACCTCAGGATTTGCATATAGATTATGTAGCGCCTGCCTATTTTAATCATTTTGCCAGGTTTCTTGAGCAAGAGGGGGGATCTGATGAGGATCTGGAATGGAATATCAGTCAGCTATTAAGAGCGGAAGCTTCTTCAGACTGGCTGGTAGGGCAACATTATCAAAACTCGCCGACTGCTATTCTGAGTGCCGGATGGGTTTCTCTGGACGCTGACAATAAGGCGAGGTTTACGAGATTTAATGAGGGGGAGGATTTTCGTTTTGCCTGGCGAACTGCGATGAATTATATGTGGAACGGTAATCCCGGCACTACCTGGAACCCGGTTACGCATCAGGTAGTGCCGGGCGCTAATACCTTTGAAAGAGATATGGCTATACGGCATGCCCGGTTTCTGAGCAATCCGGGAAAAGCGCCGTGGAGCAACGACTGCGTTACGCTGGGCGGAGGACCGAAACTGACCTATATGGGGCCTTCTCAGCTGATGTGGACGTATACACCGGACGGGGCAGATCCTAGTGGCGGACAAGGTTTTCCGTTGAACTGGAACGCCGGCACCGGCTCTCCTGCCGCGGTATCTGCGCAGGATTATGAGCTCATGGGCAAGCTATATCATATGTGTGCGATCGAATGGGATATCGTCAGGGCCGGTGATGGTTACCTGACGAGTGTTCCGGTATATTTTCATGGATTTTTCAGGCTGCTGGGATTAATGATCCTGTCGGGAAACCATCATGGTCCTTATGGGCTTAAGCTGGAGTCCAATATGAAGGTGTATCTGGACAACGATAAAACCTATGCGTTTACCGGCGACCTTATTACCTATACGGTTAGCTATAGAAACTATGCATCTGTCAGCGCGGAAGGAGTGAAGATTTCAACAGACTTGCCGGAAGGGGTCGAGTATGTTTCCTCTACTGGAGGAGGTGTATACACCGGGGGTAAAATCGAATGGAATGTAGGCACCGTTCCCGGTTTTCAGACCGCTACGGGAATCAATCCGACGAAAGGAGAGTTTACATTTACCGTAAGAGTAGCGCCGGGATTTTCCGGAGGGATTTGCCCTGTGGCAACGATTACTACTACAAACGGCACAGGATGGACATCCAATGAGTATCCCAACAATGTAACGCCGGTAATGGAAAGAAACTGTGTGGATATCGTTGAGAAAGCTCTTGAAATCACTAAAAAGGTAAATTACGATAAGGTAAATCCCGGAACTGAGCTGATTTATGATGTCGAGTTTGAAAATGCCTCTTCCGGTGGCTATATAAATGGAGGGCGCCCGGATGTGGTCCCCGCCTATGCCCACAAGGGTACGGCTGCCGAAGCTGCGGAGCACTGGATTATGTTCCGCCTGTATCATGGCGCGGCGGAACCCTATATTGACTATCAGAATTATCGCCTGTCGCTGTTTTTGAATGACAATGTGAATACATGCTCCATGGACTCTGATCCGACCTGTACAGCGGGCTGGCGCCTGGGCAATGCGACAATTTACGAAGGAGGAGATAAAGCGGCGGTCAGAATTTTTCAGGAAGATATCACACCTGGCAGTGACGCAAGAGGGGCGTGGAATCAGCGGCTGGTGGTTCAGTTTTCAGAGCAGTATGCGACCTCTATGCCGCATTTGTCCCGGTATTTTGGAATCAAGGGACAACGGGTACATCAGGGAGGAGCCGAGCCTTTACGTGCTGTATGGCAGATGAGCTCCAGCACCTGGGCAGATGTGAAATGGGATGATGACTGGTCCTGGAATCCGGCGTTGAATGATGCCGAAGATGGATTGTATTATCCCGTAGCCAATGACTGGACGGATATTAATAATCCGGATCGCCCGGTTACGGTCTGGCATAACGAAGCCTGTCAAAAGCCTACTGTATTTGCCACCAATATTCTGGTGGAAGAATGGGACGGATATACCTGGCGAAGAATTTATGGAAGTGGCCCCCTGCCAGGCAGAGATGTTAATAATGTAGTGGTAACGGATATTATTCCTGAAGGCTTCACTTTTGTAGCCTTTGTCGATGAAAACGGGGTTGAAATCGGGAATACCATGACGGTCCTGGGAGAGGGTGTTACGTACAATGCCGCTACCAGAACGATTTCCTGGACAAAAGATCGTCTCCAGATCAGGCAAAAGGGGAAAATACGGTATAAGGTAATTGCAGATTTCTCAACCGGTGCATGTAACAGGGCGGATGAAGTGCAGACAAATACAGCTTCCATACATGGTGACAATGAATCGCCTGTTCTGGCATCTGCAGATGTTACCATCACCTGCGAAGAGATTATTTTACCTCCGCCGCCTTCTTCCATGACGAAGACTTCTGATAAGAATAACTACGATGTCGGAGAGAATATCGTCTATACACTGGAATATGAAAACGTAAATGGTTCACTGGTTAATGCTGACCTGACCAGTAACACCAGCTGGAAAGCTCAGAACGGTACTCTGATGAATATCAGCGGCGGGGAGCTGTCTACGGTTTCCAATGATGCCGGGGTTACTACCTATAATTATTCACATGGGGTCAACGGAGTTATTGAGGCAGCTGTAAACTTTCAGGGAAGCGCGTCTTTTGGCTTTGCTTTCAGACATACCGGCGGAGCGAAAAGCAATGGCTTGTATATTGTCTTTAAACCGAATCCTGGCAATGGCAGCACGGAAATCAGGTTATATAACGGAACAACACAGATGGGATCTGCCGTTACTGCCGGATTTCCGAATGTAGCGCCGTCAACGATTAAGCTGGAGTTGGTTGACGGCCAGGTAAACTTATGGATTGGAAATACTTCTAATCCGACACCTACCATGACTTTTACAGGGTTTCCTGTCAGGGCGGGATACGCCGGATTTATCAATGGCTGGGCTGATAGTGGTGGTGACAGCTACGGGACACACCGGGTAGTCAGCTATAAAACGCACCTGGATTCCGGTTTTGACATCGAGATTTCGGACCCTGTTCCGGATGGTGTTACGTTTGTTTCAGCATCGGATAATGGAGCTGTTACCGGAGGAGTTCTAAAATACCCGGTTATAAAGGGACCGGTTCTGAAAGGAGAAATTATAACGTATACCTGGACAGGAAATATTGCTTCGTGTCCGGCCAACGGAAAGATTGTCAATAATGCCTATACCAATGTACATGGATTTATTGTCAATTCCATCGCCAGTCAGAATATCGTATCCTGTCTTGGAGATGTTGTTGAATGTATTCTTCCTGATACTGTAATTGTCACAGGTACTACTGTTATTGCAGAAGGAGAGTCGACTACACTTACTGCGGAGATAACTCCGGTGCAGAGCGGATATATATATAACTGGTATAAGCTGCCAGACCTTACTACGCCGCTAAGCCAGTCTGGTCTGGATCAGACTGCACTTACGGTAAGCGATACAGGTCGTTATATTGTACGGGTGGTGCAGCCGGGTAACCCCGGCTGCGTTGAAGAATCTGCTGTTGTACGGGTGATACTGGATGAAGTATGTACCCTGCCTGATCAGGTAGTGATTCAGGGAGACCTGCTTCTGGAAGCAGGTTCGGTAACAACGCTTACGGCTGATGTTACTCCGGCTCAGACTGGTTGGATATACAACTGGTATAAATTGCCTGATCTGGAGAATCCTTTAGCCGGATCCGGCCTGGATCAGCCAACACTGGCTGTAAGTGATACCGGCAGGTATGTGGTTCGTCTTGTCAGTGATACCGATGAAACATGCAGAATCCTTTCAGAAGAAGCAACTGTAGACTATTTATGTGAAAAGGCAGATGTAAAGATGTTCCTGGACGGTACCGAACTGACCGAACCTTATACTATTCAGCTATGTGAGGGTCAGACTGCCGTATTGTCCTTTTCTCCGCAGAAATATGATTTTGAATTTGACCTGAGACAGCTGTTCGGGGCTGTGCTTATGGATGGTGTTCCGGTTAGCGCCGGAGATACGCCGGAAATCACCATATCCTCTGAAGATGCCGGTTCCTGGATAGTTAATGTGTATGCCGATCCCGGTAATCAGGGAAACAGGCTTTGCTGGTCTCTTGATGATGTTAAAATGATAGCGGTCAGCGAGACCTCATCGCCTGCAGCTGTTATTTCGTCTCCTGAAGATTTTGAGTATTGTGCGGGCTCAGACGGTGTCACACTGATTGCTTCTTCCGGTGCAAACTATTTATATACCTGGAAAAAGGATGGTGTTGTCCAGACCAATGACCCTCTGTCGTCAACGTACGCAAATGCAACAGAAGGAGTCTGGAAAGTAATTGTCTCTTCATCCGCTTTGTGCATAGATTCGTCAGAAGTCCTTGTGACGGAGCTTGACCGTCCGGTTGCTGAAATTGATGCGGCGGCATCACAGGCTACTTATTGTGCCGGAACCAGCGGAGCTTTGCTTACTGCAACGGATGCAGGCACGGGAGCATCCTATCTGTTCCTGAACGGCGGAGTTGCGGATGGAACGTTTTCAGCCCAGCGTACAAGAACAGTTACAAGTGGTCAATGGTCTGTGGTGGTAGAACTGCCTGGCGGCTGCCGGGACACATCAGGCGTATTTGAGGTGGAGGAATCTTCCGAAATTGTGCTGGTTATTTCCGGAGAAACGGTCTTGTGTGAAGGAGATGCGCTTGAGCTTACAACCAATATGGGTAATGTACCCGGAATCAGCTGGACGTTGCCTGATCTGTCGGTTATTGCCGATGCTTCGGTAAGCCTGAGCGATCCTCAGGCCGGATTGTATATAGCGGATTATGATGACGGATCAGGCTGTACAGGTTCTGCTCAGGCAGAGGTGAGAATAGAGCCGGCGGGAGCGGAACCGGAAATTACAATCACCGGAGCTTCATTTGCAGTATGTGCCGGGGAAACGCTGGAAGTCAATACGCTGGCAACGAATGTGACGGCTCCGGTGTATGAATGGTATGTAAATAGTATGCTTCAGCCCGGATCATCTTCTGTGTTCTCTTCGGCTGACTTGTCTCAGGGAGACTGGGTAAAAGTACTGGTTAAATCTGACGGGTCCTGCAGAGGTGAGCTGACAGATGCTGATTCTGTAATGGTAACAGTTAATGAGTTGCCTGAGGCGAGCCTGGAAGCGGATAAGACTGTTCTTTGTCCAGGTGAAGCACTGGATATACGTATTGTTTCCGAAAGTACGCTGGTGACAGCCGCCTGGAACAGAAATGGTACTGCTGTGAATGGTACAGTAAGTGGTCTGACAGTAGATGAAGAAGGAGAGTACATGGTCAGAATCACTGACAACAGAGGATGTATCAGCGAAACAGAGTCGCTTACTATAGAGAGGGCAGTGCTTCCGGCTCTGACAATAAGCGGAGCATCAGCTACTATTTGTGAGGGGGTAAATGTAACCATCGAAGCAATTACCAGTCCTTCCGGCAATTATCAGTATGCCTGGTACAGAGGAGGTGTTCCGGTTCAGGGGGCGTCAGGCAGGACTATTTCAGCTCAGGAGCCGGGCTCTTATCATGTAGTACTTTCTTTCAACGGATGTTCAGCTGCTTCAGATAGCTGGATGTTGACGGAAACAGAGCTTATGGCTCCTGTTATTAATGGTGAAGAATCTCCGGTTTGTGGGGCTCAGGGGGAGCTGTATTCAGTAGCTTCGCCTTCTGCTACATCCACTTACCTGTGGACAGTACCCGCAGAAGCTGTTATAACGTCTCATAACGGGGCATCTGTTGCAGTCTCGTTCGGAACTGTCAATGGAGTGATTACGGTTGTCGAAACGAATGAGCAGGGCTGCGTCTCTCCGGAAGCTACTCTGGCGGTTTCGTTACGCTATTGCGATCTGAGAGCCGATTTTTCATCTGATAAGGCAGTAGTCTGTGCCGGTGATACGGTGGAGTTTGTGAATAGCTCTGCCGGAACTTCTCCTTCTTCTACATACAGATGGAGCTTCGGACCGGGAGCTGTTCCTGCCCGGTTTGAGGGAGAAGGGCCTGTAAGGGTTGTATTTAGTCAGGCCGGATTTGCCGAGGTATCACTTACTATAGAAGAGAATAATTTTTCCGATAAGCATGAAGGAAGCATAGAAGTAAAAGCCAGACCTGTTATTCAGCGTATTACGGGAAGTGATTTGCTGTGCATGGGAGTGACGGAAACCTATACTGCAGTGAGCGGAAGTGCCGTTCAGTCTCTGAGCTGGATGTTGAGCAATAATCTTCAGCAAATTACTTCCGGAGGAAACACCATCGATGTACAGGGGCTTGTTCAGGGGCAAGGGCAGATATCGGTATATATGACCGATCTTAATGGCTGTATGTCCGATGCTGTCGAAAGAAACGTATCGGTTGTCAATCAGCCTGTGGTGAGTCTGTCGGCTTCGAAAGAGGTGATCTGTCGTGACGAATCGGCAGATCTGACTGCATCCGGCGGCCTTTCTTATATCTGGTATTTCAATGGGCAGATTATTTCCGGAACAACCGGTAGTACCTATAAAGCGGATCAGGCCGGCGAATACTATGTCAGTACCGGATCAGGAACCTGTTCCGATGTATCGGAGCGTGTGTTCATCCAGCTTTCGGAGGTTGATGTGGATGCAGGATTTGATCGCGTGATCAATGTTGGTGAATCTGTTCAGCTAATCACCATGACGAATGGTTCTGTTGCTTCATATTACTGGGAGCCGGGTAATGTGGCTCCGACTGCATCACCTACTGTCGCACCGGATGAAAGCACTACCTATACAGTGCTGGTTACCGATATTTACGGTTGTACTGCAAAAGATGAGGTGCATGTGAAAGTCGTGCTTCCGCTGTTTATCCCCAATGCCTTTACTCCAAACGGTGACGGAATACATGATACCTGGGAAGTGCAGGGACTCGAACGATTCACTGATCTTAAAGTTGAAATATATAATCGCTGGGGCAATCTGATATACTCAGCCAGAGGAAGCTACAAACCATGGGATGGGAAGAAAAACGGAGAATATATGCCGGTCGGAACGTATTATTATGTAATTGATGTCGGAGACGAGATGAAGCCGTTGACCGGCGCCGTTTTGCTGAGTAAATAATCAGCTTAAGTTTCTGAAATAGGATAAAAACCGGGGAAACCCGGTTTTTTTGTTTCATAGCCCAAAATGAAAACAGAACCAGTATTTATATTTCAAAATGACATTGATAAAATTCATTCACCGTTTTAGGGCTTTTAGTGTTTTTTAAAAAAAGACAATGCTGTATAGTTAGTAGTCAGCATTCTATTTGTATAAGGGCATGACCAGGCAAAGGCAGCATCTGATACTGTCTCTGCCTGGCCATGCTCTGTTATATTGCTAAAATCCAGGTATTGATTTTATGCCGCAGTAAAGATAAAATTGTCTGTCCTGTGTATACTGGTATTGTAATCCACAAGTTGATTTTTATGGATTACATTGGCTTTGTAGCCCAGCGATGCAAGCATATTAAAGCTTTTTGTCCTGTTTTGATTTTCTGCCAGCTCACAGTAAATAACCGGTTTGTAGCGGCTCAATAATCCGAGACTGCCTTCCAGCACAGCCCATTCAAAATGCTCCACATCAATCTTTACAGCAACTACCGGCAGGGTATTGGCTGTTTCGTTCAGCATACTATCCAGTGTTCTGACCGGTACATTAAAATGGATTCCTTCACTTTGCTTTGGCATATCATCATGTACAACATGGCATAATCCCTGCATCTTGGTCTGATCAACTACAGGCATTATCATATCGATCATTTTGTTTTCATTGCCAAGGGCAATGGGAAATATTTTTGTGTTTTTTAGCCGGAAGAGCCTGATGTTTTGCTTCAGGATCTGCAGATTCTGCGGAATCGGTTCGAAAGCGTACACAGTGGCCAGCGGCCGGCTTCGTGCCAGCGTAACGCAGGTGAGCCCGATATTGGCTCCGATATCCAGTATCAATCCCTTTGCAGGAATCAGCTTTATAAATTGCAGAAAGTCTTTTTCTTTCTTATCAATCCGGATTGCATAGATCTTATATAATGAAAAAAGCGCAAGATATTGCTTAAATCCCAGTGTCTTTTGCAGATAACTTCTGATCAGTGTTTTCATCGTTTTAGCTTAATAGATCAGTTAAAAAAACACGGCCTGTAGACCACTGCCAGGAAATGATGGTGTTTTTTTGCCATTGAGTCCTGATAAAAGCATACACCCATATTTTCAGATTCAACCGGTTGAAATGTAATAATGTTATTCAAACCAGCAGTGAAAGCAGGAGTGTATTGCTGATGTAAATTGTAGATAATCAATGTTTTTTTGAGTATGGTATTTCGGAAGTAAAAATGTAACTTGACTTCTCTTTTCTCATTAACATCTGTATATGGATATTGAATCGTATCGTGATTTTTGTCTTTCTTTACCACATACTGAAGAAGGCTTTCCCTTTGATATGAATACGCTTGTGTTTAAAGTCGGGGGGAAAATGTTTGCATTGCTGGATGTTGACAATTTTGAGAGTGTCAATCTGAAATGTGATCCGGAAAAAGCGGTTGCGCTGAGAGAGCGGTATCAGGCTGTAAGCCCCGGTTATCATATGAGCAAGAAGCACTGGAATACAGTGCAAACCAGAGGAGATGTGCCTGATGAACTTCTTTTGTCCTGGACAAAAGAGTCCTATGCGCTGGTTGTGAAGGGGCTGCCAGGCAGAGTAAAGGCTGAGCTCGGGCTCTAGTCTGACCGGAGGCAAACAAAAGTATTGATTAAGCTCTTATCAAATTGGACAGGATATCAGGAAAAATGCTGTAAGATACCCTGCTATTTGGATATGAAAAAGGTAAAGATTGGAAGTACGGATTTAGAGGTAGCTCCGATAAATTTTGGCGGTAACGTATTTGGCTGGACTCTTGATGAGAAAGAGTCTTTCACCATGCTTGATGCATTTATAGGGCAGGGGTTTAATTTTATTGATACAGCTGATACGTATTCCTGGTGGGTTACGGACCACAAGGGAGGAGAATCGGAGACAGTGATCGGAAAATGGCTGAAAGAACGGGGAAAACGATCTGAAATTGTTATTGCCACGAAAGTCGGTTCGGAAAACCGTGATCACCCCAATGACATCAGTAAAAAACATATACTCACTTCTGTGGAGGAATCTCTGAAGCGCCTGCAGACGGATTATATCGATTTGTATTATACACACTTTGACGATAAGATTACCCCGGTGGAAGAGACACTGTCGGCATACGAAGAGCTGATAAAGGCCGGAAAGGTACGTTATATCGCAGCTTCCAATTTAGCACCGGAGAGATTGATCAAATCGCTTGAGGCGTCAGAAAAATCCGGATTACCCCGTTACCAGGCCTTGCAGCCTCATTATAATCTGCTGGAACGCAGGAAATTTGAAGAAGCCTATGCTCCGATAGCCGAAAAATACAAGCTGAGTGTTTTCCCCTACTGGGCGCTGGCTGCCGGTTTTCTTACCGGCAAATACCGGTCGGAAGCAGATCTGGGCAAGAGTGTCCGGGGAACGAGTGTACGGCAGTATCTTAATGAACGGGGGTTAAATGTTATTAAAACGCTGGATGCCGTTGCAAGGAAACATGAGTCAGCTCCTGCCACTGTAGCCCTCGCCTGGCTGCTGACTCAGCCGCTTGTCACTGCTCCGGTTGTAAGCGCTACCAGCAAAAGTCAGCTGGAAACTATTGTGGCAGCACCGGAACTGGCACTGGACGGAGAAGATATCGAAATGCTGAATAAGGCCGGCGCATACTGATGATGGATGCGGTTGAATGACTTTACGGGACTTTTCAAATGCCGGATTTATAAATGCTTTCTGTCGAAGCATAAAGCTCAATGCTGAAAGATGACAGGGAGCTGAGGTTTCCCCGAAGTCCTCTGTGGGAAAAGTATCCGTTTCTGTCTCTTTCCGGATAAAGGTTCTTTTATAAATTTCAGGATAAGCGGGAGGAGATTATAGCTGATTGAATAATCTGTACCACGTAAATTATGCATTCGGCTTTGAGATTTTACCATGTTCGGTCAGGGCAGGAATCATCCCCTGTCGGGCAGTTGTGCTGCAATTCTAAGAAAATCGTTTTACTTTTATACAGATATATAAAACAGGTTACCCCCCTTTTATTATTGAAGTGCTTGAAAAGGAAGGACAAATTGGGATAACCTGAGCAGGCACTAATAAGGAAAGACTTAATCAAATACGTCCAAAATGAAACAGGAGGTCATACTGGTTGATATCAATGATCGGGAAACCGGCAGGATGGAAAAGCTGGAAGCGCATCGTAAAGGAATCCTTCACCGGGCTTTTTCTGTGTTTATTTTTAACAGTGGAGGAGAGATGCTGATTCATCAGCGGGCAGAAGATAAATATCACGGTGGCGGTTTATGGACGAATGCCTGTTGTTCGCATCCGCTTCCCGGAGAAACACTGGAAGAAGCAGTATACCGGAGATTGGGACAGGAAATGGGATTGACCTGCCGGGTAAGAAAAGCTTTTGATTTTATTTATAGAGCAGAAGTTGAAAACGGGCTGATTGAGCATGAGCTTGATCATGTGTTTGTGGGAGTGACAGATGCTGTTCCTCAGCCGGATAAGGAAGAAGTACAGGACTGGAAGTGGGCAGATCCTGCAAAAATTCTGGATGATATCCGTATACACCCGGAATATTATACCGTCTGGTTTGCCATGACGCTCCAACGTGTGCTGGATGAGATCCGGTGAAAAAGAGGGGGATTGTCTCTGCAGCAGGCTTTTGTGAGTAGCGATTGCCTGTTTAGCCAAAAACAGGGGACATAAAGTCCCCCATGTATTCACTTGTTAATTGAGCGCAATACGTCTTCTGATCCTGCTCAATGATTGCGGAGTGATTCCCAGGTAACTGGCAATGAATTTTTGAGGTATATGCTGAAAAATAGAGGGATTTTCAGATAAAAGATTCTGGTAACGTTTTTCAGGAGAAAAATAAAGCAGGTCTTCGACTCTTTTTTTGGCTGAAAGATAAATACGCTCGTTCATGATGCGTCCGAACTGTTGCCAGTACGCATCTTTCAGATACAGTTGTTCCAGATCGTTTTTATGGAGCAGCAATAGTTCGCTGTCCTCCAGGGCCTGTATATACAGCCTGGAAGGATTGCCTGCGAGCACACTTTCATAGTCTGAAACAAACTGATTGTGCAGATGTTGATGGTTGAAGTGAAAAAGAAAGCTGATTTCGTTTCCAAGCTCATTAACATAATAGGAGCGGAGAGTGCCGTGAACGACAAAAGCGATATGATGACATATTGCACCGGGTCTGATAAAATAGGCATCCTTGTCGAGTTTTAACGGGTGAAGAAGAGCAAATAGCTCCTCAAACCGGGAAGAGTCCAGCGTGAGTTTCCCGGCCAGAGCTTTTTTGGGGTCTGACATTTTGTAAAGATCGGTTTTTGGTTGATTATAAAATGTAAATTCGTTTACCTGCCTGCTACGTCTGGTAAATGTATTTCTATAGCTTTATGCTGCTGTTTTCAGGAATGTGTTTCATAATTTTAATGTTTGTATCCGGAATCCGAAGGTAAGAATAAAACCGGAGTTTTAGCGTCCCGGCAAAGACCCGGATACTGTCTTTATAAATCCGGACATGACCGTGTCCTTTATAAAAATCAGCTGTTCGCAGATGACCGGAAAAGCAATCAGATATTTTTAGATACTTGTGTTTCAGTGGCTTTTCAGATTCAGCAAGTTTCGGGTTTTTAGTATGCAAAATAGTTGCGAACTTTGTTGTCTGACAGAAAAGCATATGGATACACAGCAAAGCATCAATTACAGGAGAATTGCTCAGGCAATTGAATACATAAAAAGCAACTTCAAATCACAGCCCGGGCTTGAAGAGATAGCAGAGCATGTGCATCTGAGTCCTTTTCATTTTCAGCGTCTGTTTAGCGAATGGGCCGGTACAACACCCAAAAAATTTTTGCAGTATATCAGCCTGCAGCATGCCAAGAGTCTGCTGAGGGATGACCAGCCGGCTACCTTATTTTCCGCGGCACATGAAACAGGATTGTCCGGAACCGGCCGTCTGCATGATCTGTTTGTTACGATTGAGGGTATGACACCAGCTGAATATAAGAATGGGGGTAAAAATCTTCGGATCAATTACAGCTTTGCTGAAAGTCCGTTTGGACGGCTATTGGTGGCATCAACAGCCAGAGGGATCTGTCATATGGTTTTTGAAGAGGATGAATGCAAAGCAGTGGCAGATCTGAAAATGAAGCTTCCGGATGCGGTCTATCTGGAACAAACAGATCCTATGCAGGAACGGGCCTTGCTGATCTTTCAGGATGACTGGAGCCGCCTATCGGAGATCCGGCTGCATCTGAGGGGAACAGAATTTCAGTTTAAAGTCTGGGAAAGTCTTCTGAAGATTCCGATGGGCAAGCTGGTTACCTATGGTATCATAGCCGGACAGATCGGCAATCCCAATGCCTCGCGGGCTGTGGGTACGGCTATAGGAAGCAATCCCGTAGCTTTTCTGATACCTTGTCACAGAGTTATACAGTCATCCGGTATTTTGGGAGGATATATGTGGGGACCTGTTCGGAAAACAGCCATCATAGGCTGGGAGAGTGCCAGAGTGCTTGGGGAGCCGGATTGAAACATGGACTTGTTGGGATATACACCTGATAAAATAACCAATCTTCTGCCTTTTGACAGAACGGTTCTTTACTATGGAAGAATTCTGAGCCCTGAACAGGCGAACTGCTGTTAACCGGAAAAATGATGAGGCGGTTTTTTATGGCAGAAGGATTATAAACAGACGGGAAGTTGCCTGGCATGGTGACCAGGCATTTCAATACTCGCAAAATATGCTCCGCTCTGGACTCCGAAACTGATTGATTTGAAACGGTTTGTGTAAAGAGAAAGCACGGAAACAGATCTGAAGAAAACGGAGCTATAGGCTCTCTATGCCTGGGAGCAGAGATAAAATTTGCCCTAAGGCATAAAGAAACAGGAAGAAAGGCAGGGCTGATCCTCCGGCATGGCAGTCTGCTGGTAATAAAAGATACAACTCAGATACACTGGGTGATTGTTTGCCGATGTCCAGGCGTATCACAACCACCAGAATTAATCTGGCATTCTAGATAATTCAGCTTAAAATACTCAGTAAATCAATTAGTTAAGTTTTGTATTCTTCCGAAGAGTCGGAGACTTAATGTGTGTAAAGAGAACTTCTGTTTCTATAAATAAACAAGCTGGTTGATGTTTTTCCGTAGACATCTGTAGGGCCTCTGGCGGCAGGCGGTTTCTTAACTTGCTGTTTTTTATAGTATTTTTCTGTTATTAATTTTTAATTAACAATGTATTGTTGGTTTTTTTATTTAAAATTTGTTAAAATATTACATATTTGTTACGTATAAAATAAATTTTATTATACTATTTGTTTCTGTGATAAAACATTCTGATTATTAGTTTTTTAATTTTATTATTAAATCTCTGATAAGTGATTTGGAGACATATGTTTCCTGCATATAAGATCTTATTTTTTAATTATCCCCTTATTTTTTTATGTTTTTTTGGCTTGTATATTCTGTTTTTAATGTGCTTTTAATTATTTAATATTTATTTATCAATTAGTTATATTTTTTTTGCTCGCCCTTGCTGCATTTGAGTGCGACTTTTGTTGTGAATTATTACATGTATTATCGTTTTATGTTTTTTTTCACTTTTGTCTTTTTATTTAACTTTGAAATGTGATTGATAATGTGAGGTATCGGGTGGTTTTTTTTGATTAAAATTCTTAACCGGATATAAACGAGATGAAAGTTGGTTGTACCTTTTCTAGCTGCTATGTCCGGAATTATTGTGGTTGTACGAGTTTTTAGATGCTTATCTGAATAATGTGTATGTACGTTGACCCGGTCCCCTGAATGGTAGCATGCCATGAAATGTCGAGGTGTCTTAGAATAGGATCTTTTTAAAATTGATTGTTTTTTGTCTTGGGTAGTTAGTTACCTGCCGAAGATTATGATGTTAGCTTACCGCTATTGGGATAAGATGTTGCATCTGGGTAAGATCATGAAACGTTTTTTGTGGGTGTTTAATTTATTTCAGTTGTTTTAAATCAGATATGTTTGGTGTCTTATCAGTCACTTTGCAGGATTGGTTAGCTAACTGTACTCTTTGTATCTGTTTTATAGTAGTTATAGGGATCATTATGTCAAAAACTCATTTAGTACAATTCAAAGCGAGCGTTTTTCTGCTTTATTTGAGCGTTTTTCTTTATCCCGTTCTTGTATCTGGACAGATAAATGAAAATATACGCGGTGTTTCTATTGCTGAAGACACGCTGCCACCACATGAAAGCGCCATTCTGGAAGTGCGCTCCATCAATAAGGGCGTGAAGTATCCTTCTCTGAGTTATGATGACATGATATACTGGCAGACTGAAATTAATTCAGCATCAGGCTTGTCTGCGACTTCTAGCGGTCTGGTCATTTTTGTTCATACCAGAGAAAATGCCAGTGAAGTGGAATTGCTGTTGTTCAGAGGGTTTTATTACTGGAGTCATGATCCCGTTTCAGGCATAGGAGCCTGGATACAAATCTCGAGCAGGAAAGCGGTTTATCCTCCGGGAGCTATTATTTCCTATTCTGGAAAAGTTGCCGGTCTTTTTGATGCTTCAGGCAAAGGGCTTGCCGGTACACGGATGGAAGGCTGGCACATATGCAACGGGCAAACCGGAACACCAGACCTCCGTGCTCGCTTTATCACTTCTTTTTCGGATGAACTGGTTGGTACCAATGAGGCAAATGTAGTGGATGGCTATACCCTTGACGATTTCGGAGCCAGCCAGTCGGCTTTGTACGATCCGGCCAATGGACAGCAGCAAAATGTCAATGAAAAGGATTTCCGTTTTATAACCAAAGAAGAAATACCTGCTCATAGTCATCTTGCGGAGTCTGAGTCGATCAATGATTATATCGGCACATCCGAAGCAGTGGCCGGAAGTTTTGCAAGGCACAAACACCCCATTGAGATCAGACAGCCGACACATACACACAAATATGCATATACACGACGGGAATATCGCGGTGATGGCTGGAGTAATAAAAGAAACGCCTATCTGGGAGCTGATAAGCCTCAGGTAACCCTTCGCTCATGGAGGAGGTGGAAAAACGTAGATACAAGGGAGAACAATGCTGACTGGCAGACTGATCCCCAGCAAAGGACTTCGACGAGTTATGACGAGGTCAAAGCAGATGTTTCAAAATCGGTTATTCAGCTGCCCTCTCTTACCAAGGAAAATATTTCCAACAATAATGAAAGTGACTGTCTGGCAGATCATAAGTATTCCAGACAGAAAGCAATCGATCTGAGACCTTCTTATTATGTGGTCCTATATCTTATAAAATTATGACCCTGAAAAATTATATTCTTTTTCTTAGCAGCTGTATTCCGGTTAGCATTGCCCTGGCTCAGAGCAGTGATCCGGACACTGGTCCCACTTCAGACAGACAGGGGGTTGTAATATCGACAGAAAGCTCAGATTATCCTGAGCAGTCTGCAATCCTGCATATTAAAAACCAGGCTGGAGAAAAAGCCGGAGTAAAATTTCCTGAATTGCAGTTTTCACCGGCACTTACGGACAGGGACAATGATGGAGATGTTGATATCAAAGATCTGGCTGATTACATGGATGATGTCATTCGCGCTCCTCAGAACGGGCTGCTTTACTACAATCCATCAGGAAGCCTGCAAGGGTTTTATTACTTCGATGAAAGTGCAGGTACCCAATGGCTGAAACTGGCATCCGGTAATGAAAAAAACATTGGCATACCTGATGGTACGGTTATTCAGTATGCCGGTGATCTTAATCTGTTTACAGAAAGCGGGATAGGAAAAAGAGGAACTCCTGCGGAAGGATGGTACATATGTAACGGCAGGAATAACACGCCTGATCTGACTGCTTCTTTTTTAAAGGGATTCAACGGAAATATCGCCGCGGACAATATCGGGAGTGAAAACAGTCAGAGCGATGATTATTTTACCATCACCAGTGAGCATATGCCTCAGCATACGCACGATGTGCGGAATTTTAAGCTGGAGGGCGGCCATGACCACAAAGTTATTATTGCTCCTCACAGGCAGGAACATACCATCTATAGCAGAAACTCTCCTAAAGTGCCAGCCAAGGATTATGACCACGGAAATCATACCATAGCTTATCGGTATTCTTATGAGAAGAATACCTACAAAAGGGAGCTTAATCCTGCTCCTCTGGGAATGCAGAACCCCGCAGAAAGCGGGGAACCTCTCGATATGAAAGCTTCGCTTGTGCGGAATGAGGATGTTCTGTCCGGAAAATGGCTGGAAGAACCTAAAGGGCAGGTAACGTATGCAATGGATAACAGACCGGCATTTTTTGTGGTGGTGTATATTATGAAAATTGAAAAACCGGCTCAGGCCCGCAATTATACAAAGTAATGAAAAAGATACTTATATGCATTGGCTTTATAATATGTTCGGTGGTAAGCCGGGGACAATCGGGCTTTGAAGGTGGTTTGCTGATCTCTGATGATACGCACAGAGATCCTGTGGCTACCGCGCTTCTTGAGCTAAACTCTTCTACCAAAGGGGTATTGATGCCCCGGATGACCTACGAAAACATGCGGGCAATCAACAGCCCCGCTGACGGGCTTCTGGTCTTTGTGACGAGCTCTATCGAGCATGGGGTAAAAAGCAGGGGATTTTACTTTTATGATGAGATTATTCGTAAGGCCTGGGTAAAGATAGAAGCTCAGGCAGAAAAAGCGTATCAGTCAGAACCGGTCGGTACCATTGTCGGGTTTTCAGGAAAACTCAGCCAGTTTTTTAATGCCGATGGCAGCGGCAAAACCGGTACCGATTATGATGGATGGCGGGTATGCAATGGTATGGGAGGAACTCCTGATCTTTCAACCCGGTTTCTGGTCGGGGCGTCTTCTTCAGGTCACTATATTGGCCGGATTAATGAAAAAATGTTGAATGATGTGACCGTAACCAGTCCGGACCTGGATGATGTTCGAACGCACAGTGCAGATTATGATATAATCGGACGTGCATCGGGAGACCAGTCTGTTATAGTACTGAGCCCGGATAATATTCCGATTCATTCGCATCAGCCAAAACAACTTACAATTGTACAGGTAGATCATAGCCATAAGTTACCAACGCTTATGCATATGCATAGCTACGAAAGAGCGACCGGAAGGAAGGGGGATGAAAAGTATCCGCAAGAGGCAAAAAACAATAGTAGTCAGGCTTATATGGAAGTTTATGAGACACTGCCGGATATTGAAATGGATGGAAATGTCTCGTTAGCCTACCGTAGTGATATGACACTGACCATTGATTTTCCGCAATGCCATCTGGAAAAATTCGGATCAGTCAATCCAACATCTATTTCAAACGAACCAAAATATTATGTGCTGGCCTTTATTATAAAGACCGCTCCAAGCCCCTTTGTATATCAGGATGAGCTAAGAAATGACATTACTTTTGAGATTTATACAGCTCAGGGCTCTTCAGATCCATATTCGATGACCTATTACCATAACAATGCAGAATAAATTAGTAATGGCTTTCATTAAATATTTAGGCATTTTTTTTGGCTGTCTGTGTGTGCTTCAGACAGTATTTGCGCAACAGGAAGCGGAGAGCTTCAATGTGTATTATCATATCGATGATGTTAGCTGCACTGGTGGTGATGGAGCGATCCGGGTAGACAGTTTCAGTTGTTCTGTAAGCGGTGGCGGAGGAGGCAGTGGTAACTGTTACAATGGTGGTATTCCGACTGGCTATTCATGTCAGGATTCATATAACTATCTGCTTTCCGGAACCGGGCAGTCAGCAACACTTCAAAACGGAGCGATATATAAAATAGACGGCGTATACTCCGGCAATGTTGATTTTCACGGCAACGCTACACTTTATATATGTGGAGTAGCCACAATTAATCACCTTAATGTTTCCTACAACAGTAAAATTATTGTCTTGGGAGAGCTTATTACTTCCAATTTCAATATCAACAATTCCACAGTTGAAATTGTCAACTACGGCAAAATATCAGTATCCTCCGATTTTAATGCTGCGGGAAATATTAAGAGCTATGGAGAAATCTTTTGTAAGAATGCAATCAATCTCAACTCCAATACCACTTTTGAAAACTATGGTGATGTCATTATCGGAAATTCCCCGAAGTTTGGAGGGCCTCCGGGCAATGAGGGAAGTATCCGTCTGAATGCCCCCAATACGAGGTTTGACAACTACGGATTGCTGGAGGTATACAGCTCACTGACCGTAAATTCCCAAAGTGTGCAGCTAAGAAATTATTGTACGCTGAAAGTTCGTAACAATATGGATATCAATACATCCATTCCTTTTGAAAACTACGGATACGTTGAGGTTCTGCAAACTTCAACCTGGAATTCCGTTTCCATACTTTTTCAGCCGGGGAGCTATTATAAAACAGCTAATCTGTCTTCTAACAATGCTTCGGTAACCAATCCGGGGACGGAATGTTCCAAACTGGAAGTAAATACTATACAGAACTTTAATACGAATACATTTTCAGGAAACATGAGTCTGTGTTTTCCGTCAAGCTATTCCGGCAATGCAAATGTGATGCAGAACGGAGCCGTGGAAGATTGCCTGTGTTCTGCAAACGGTATGTCTGGTGGCGGATCCGGCGGTGGTTCCGGAACAATCACTTCTTCCAATCCTTCTGTTTTTAACATTGTATGGACCAATGGGGGTGGGACAGGAAAGACTCTGGCGGGCTTATCCGGCGGCTTGTATGAAGCAGTCGTAAGTAATGATCTCTGTCAACGGACTGTGAAATTTCAGGTCAGGGAAAATCAAAAGCTGATTTTTCAATATAGTTCTCAGCGACCTTCCTGCGCCGGGAAAAATGATGGATTTATTATTGTTAATGCTTCGGGCGGAGTGCCGCCTTATCAATACCAGTTTACCAATGGTGGTGCCTGGTATAATGAAAAAACACTTTCTGATCTTTCTGCCGGAAACTATCAGCTAAATGTCAGGGATGCCAATGGGTGTACAGGTATTGAAAGAAGCTTTGTGCTGGCAGATGGTCCGGTTCAGGAGAATGATGCGGTAATTGACTATGTCACCTGCTTTGCTGATTCCAACGAAGCCAGAATTATTCTGGATGGTGATGTTATTTCTGTTTTGCCGGATACACTCAATCAGGTGGATACTTCGCGTGCCGATTTTTCACTTTACTCCTGTTTTGGGGGTATCACAGGAATTCCTTATACCTGTTCCGATGGTGTTATCATCAACAGCAATTCCAATTATTCTGTGGGAGCAGGAAATACAGCTACGCTGAATCAGAATTTTTCAGGCTGGCTTGGTATAGATGGGGGAACGCTCATTGTATGCGGAGATGTCACCATGAGCGCTTTGTCGCTTAATAACCCTAATGATAAGGTTATTGTATTAGGAACACTGCATATTAGTGGTATATACATGAACAGTATTCAGAGCCAGGTATACAACTATGGAGTCATTGATTATATGAATAACTATGTTGCCATCATCGGAAAGTTTTACAACTACGGAACAATGAGCAACATATCGGGTATGACAATCAACTCCAATGCACTTTTCGAAAACTACGGCTCTCTTTCTGTCGCATCAGATCTGTATGTCGATACACGATTCATAAATTATGGTCCGGTCACTGTTGGCGGCAGGATGGGAATAAACAGTCAGGGTTTACTGGAAAATCATTGTACTGTCAACGTGACAGACAAAGTAAGTTTTACATCCAGCGGTCAATATGTAGGTTACCATATACTTACAGCTGGTGGTGAGCTGGAGTTGAACTCTGTCACCAATGTACGTCTGGACAATAGTATTCTGGATGTAGGCTTTTTGCGGACTAGTAGTGAAGTGACCATTAATGAAGTAGAGGTAGAGGGTTTTGGTCCCTATTGCAGCCGCATTCGGGTGCGAAATGGTGCTTATTTCAATGCATTTCTGTCGCTTAACGGAAAATTATCACTTTGTGCGGATCCCGGAGCTTCTATTACCAATCAGAACAGAATTATCTATCAGACGGAGGATTCTGAATGGGGGTGCTCATGTACCAGAGTTACGGAAGGGGATTTGCTGGTAGATAATCCAGGATCTGGTAATGGGGGAGGTCAGTATGTTGTAATTAATGGCACTGAAAGCGATACGGTGGTAGTCGGGCGAAGCGGAACCTATGTGATTACTTACAAAGATCAGGAAGGCTGCCTGCACAGAGTAACAGCCCGCGTTCAGTTTCCGGAAAAGCCTTCTGTTTCAGTAGTGGGCTACAATTTGAGCTGTTCGCAGGCGCTCAATGATGGAGAAATCAGGCTGGTTTATGACAGGAGAGAAGTGGTTCGTGCAGAGCTATACAAGATCGAAGAGCCGGGAGCCAACCGATTGCTGGGGACAGGCAGAATGCATAAATCCTTGTTTGCCGGTGATTATCGTGTCGCATTTCATACACCCGAAGGTTGTGTTCTTTATGATTCGGTCAGTATTGCATCTTCTGTGGCGGATTGTCATAAGGATGAGCTTGATTTTGCCATAAGACATTTTGTAGTCCCGGCATCCTGTGGCTCATACAAAGTTGTTGTTTTTGATGAATCTGTATATGGTATCGAATCTTATCAATGGATACTTCCTGATCAGTCCCGATATATAAGTGATTATAATGAGCTTGAGATATCAGAAAATGGAGTTTATCGGCTTACCGTGATCGTAAGAGGCGAAAACGGTGCTTTGTATCAGGTAGAAAAGGAACTGAATCTGACCATTCCGGCCGGACTGGATTTTCAGTACTCCGTCCTCAATAGTTTGGAGGACGGGCATAGTGGAAGCATTACCATACATTCAGTGTCCGGAAACTCAGGAAATATAATATACAGCGGACCTTCTCGTACAGGAGGCAGTCCCGTATTTACAGGGCTGAGTGCCGGAAGCTATCAGGTTACAGTAAGCGATCAGTTTTGTTCCGTGACCAAAGATGTAGAAGTAGGGACAGGTAACGATCTAAACGCCTGCGGTAATTTGTCATACGAGTTGAAGCCGGAAAACATATCCTGTTACGGTGCCAATGATGGAACAGCTGCTCTGGTACTGACAAGTACTGGTGCGGATGCTATCGCCGGAAAGTGGTTTGTCAGAGAAAATACAGGTTTACTGTCTCTTAATGAGCAAGCTGTTGCGAGTATGCAGAATCTTACTCCCGGAAGCTATCAGGTTATTCCGCTCATCAGCAAAGGAGGAGAGCTGGTATGTGAAGGAGATACCATAAAATTTACCATTACACAGCCGGAAGAGCTCCGTGTTCAGGGGCTTAGGATACGCATGCCGGATTACGCTGATTCCAGAAACGGAGAAATCTATGTGTCCTTCATAGGTGGAAGCAGTCCGGTAATATCATGGATCGGTGAAGATCAGTCATATGAGGGTAGACAACAGAGGACAGGCTTGCTGGCAGGAGTATACAGATACAGGATTACAGATGCGAATCAGTGCAGCTATGAAGGAGAGGTTACACTCATATCCAGCTGTCAGATGGTAAGCACAGCTGATGAAGCGAGTAGCTGCATACAATGCAGTTCTGACCTTGAGACAGGTATTTCCGGTGGCTGTATCAGTGTAGAGTCCGGTAAGCAGGCACTCTGTGGCAATGCTCCTGTTTGTTCAACCATAGGAATACAATACAGTTTTTCTTCTTACGAGTGCGCTTCAAATCCGGGGTTTGTCGAACTTCGGCTGAATACTCCTCCAGATCTGGCCGGAAAAGTTAATCTTCTGAAAGCTGAATGGTATCAGGCGGGTTCTTGTGAGCTGAAAGCAGCGGGAGAGATGCTGAGAGGTGTCAGCGGATCTGTCTATGAGCTGTATGTGGAGTTGTCCGTGGCCGGAGCCATGTGTATTTATGACCAACATATTGTTCTGCCTGCTGCAGATACAGCGCTTTTTGTTGCTTCGGTGACAGACTTGCCCTGTCCTGATGTGAACGGAAGTATTTCCATAAGAAGTCTTGGCGATTTCGGACCATATACCTTTAGCTGGACAAATCCTTCAGGCAATTTGCTTTCCGGTGCTGAGAGCAGAATTGCAGCCGGCAAAGAAGGCGATTATATATACATTGCCAGAAGTTCTTCCGGTTGTTTGTATAAAGATACGGTGTCTGTCGGCCTGCGTAGTGAGGCATGTAATATATGTGAACAGACGGGGCTGAATGTTCGTCCCGAAAATATTTCCTGTTACGGATTCAATGACGGAAGTATTTCGATGTACCATAGCTCTGATTTTGAAATCAGCAAACAGGAATGGTTCTCTGGTAATAGCTACTATGCCAATACCAGACATGTGTTCGGACTGGCAAAGGGAAGCTATACGCTGAAGGCTGACCTGATCCACAAAGCAAGCGGTGAGGTCTGTCATGTCAGTGAAACCTATGTTATTGATGAACCTGCACAACTTCAGATTAGCGCATCATCGGTTAATCTATGTCATCATGCGATCAGCGATTTTGTGTCCGGAGGTACTGGCGGATATACATATATATGGAAGTCTGTTGCGGGTGAAAATGCTCAGGAGCTGTCCTGTATATCCGATGGAGATTTTCAGGTGACCATAGTGGATGAGAATATATGTTCTCTGGATGCGCTCATCTCTGTTAGTTCTTCAGACTGTGACCAGGAAAACTCCCTGTGCTTCAGGGTTTCTGCAAGCAATACCAGCTGTGACAACCTTGGAGGAAAAATATATGTCCGTAATCTTTCCGGAGCCGATCAGTATACTATCACTATCCGGTCATTAGTTGGGGCATATACGGCTACCGCGCTTGTTTCAGGAAGCAGCCATGTATTTTCAGGAGTACCTTCCGGTAATTATCTGGTAGAGACAGAGATTGTTTCGGAGGGAGTACCGGTACGTCTTCAGAAACATATTCTGGTACCTTCCTATTTCCCGCCTGATTATGCAGTATTTACTGAGCCGGCAGGACAGACCGAATGCCGTACGGAGGCCAGGGCTCAGGCGCTGTCCACAGTCTATGGAAATTATGAATTTGAATGGAGAACAGTCGGCGAGGGTACTATCGTGTCCAAAATACAATCTGCCATATTAGAAAATGGTTCATATCTTTTGACAATCACTGATCCGTTTAATCCTGCCTGTTCGCAGCAGATTCCGGTAGAAATTGAGGGGCTTCAGGGATGCGTTTCACCGGATGCGGATTTTAACGTAAAGGAAGAGGTAACAAATTGTTACAATGGTGACCCGGTCCGAACATTCACTGTTCAGGGAAGCACACATGTAGTGGCTGGCATTTCCTGGTATTTCAACGGAGTATTGCTCAACCGGATAGACCCGGTCGGATCTATTACCAATGTATTGTCTGAAGATGGCCGTACACTGTCTACTTCTGCGACCGATGGTCTGCTGGAGATCAAAATCGATTATTATCATGAATACAAAGTTTATTCGCTAACCCTGGAGCATCTTATTTCTGCCAATCAACGCTATGTCAATACGCTGGTTTCTTCAGGGCAGCTGACCTGTGACAACGAGGGCAGAGTTATTCTGTCGGTAAGCAGTACAATTGCTCCTGAGCTGCTGTCCTATGCCTGGTATAAAGTAAGTAATCCGGGTGGTTTGTTTGCGCCTATGATGGAAACAGGCCCGGAAGTCAGTCTTTCGGCGGGAGGTGATTTTGCCGCAGTGCTCGGCTTGCCCAATGGCTGTGCCGATACATTGTACAAGAGTGTAAAAAGCAGGGAAAAGGAGTGCGGGTGCAAGAGTATTCAATATCAGATCAGTGCAGGAGCAATGGGATGCAATGGTGAAAGCGGAAGCCTGACCTTTGCTTTGGATGAAGAGACCTATACGATTGACAGCCTGGCCTGGTCATACGGTGGTCAGAGAGTCGGAACCTCGGCCTCTCTCACGGGGCTAAGTGACAAGGGATTGTATGCGCTGGACGCGCATGTGCGTACGGGCAGCGGAAACTGCCGGATCAATACCGATATATTGCTTGAATCTGCCGCACCGATTCGTCTGAGCAATATTCGGGGAGTAGCTCCTTCCTGCTACGGGCTGGCAGATGGCAGGATCAGTCTGCAGGTAAACGGTGGCTCCGGAAAATACAGCTTTGAAGATAGTAACGGCAATCCGCTTTCTCTTTCATCGCTGACCAGCGGGACATATACTGTTGTAGTAAAAGACCGGAACAATGCCTGTCAGGCTGTTTTTACAGAAACAGTGCCGGCCGTATCCGACAATTGCCGGGGCTATGGTATTATGGTTTCCGGAAATCTGGGTGTCTGTTACACAGAAAATTCGACCAGAGAAGCGCAGATGGCTGGATTTAAGGTAGTGACCCTGATAAAGCCGCTTTCGCTGGAAAATGATGTCGCTTACTGGGAATGGTTTGATGCGGATTCTGTGCTGCTCAAGACCGTTGCGGGAGGCTCACCCAACGAATTGGTGTATTCAGACCTGCTTGCTTCAGAATTGTTTACTCATACAGGGCCTCTGTATATGGAACTGACTATAAAGGCTCATTTGCATAGCGGAGTCATTGTACAGAAAACTATTCCGGTCGGTTCTACTACTATTCCGTTCAGAGAGCTGAGTCAAAATGATATTATCATTAATAATCCGACCAATGGTAAGTACGGATATATTCAGGTTAATACGACAGAAGAAGAGTATGTGTCGTATGTGTATAATATTGAGTATCTCGGTAGCGAACTGCTGGCTAATATGACCGAAAATGGTACCCTGTTTACCGGAGCAGTTGATGGTATATACCGTATTACAAAATCCGACGGGCGTTGCTCTTCTGTTATAGAAGTGGAAGTAGGCGGTGGTATGGTTGGCAATAACCGGGTTTGTGAAGACGAGATTACTATCAATCGGCAAAGTGTGGTAATTACCCGTGCTGATAGTGATAAAGAGGCCAGTGGAGCTATATCCAATATTGTTATTGGAGGTAGTAATCTGTTGAGCGGTAGCTATTTTTACCGTTGGAATCAGGAGGGAGATCCACTACCTCTGACCTCAACGGTGCTGCAATTCAGCAATCTTTATGCCGGAGATCATATCATTCAGATTACGCATGCCGACAAGCCGGAATGCTCTGCTACCACCAGTTTTGAGGTCGGAGAACGGATTATTGTGAGCACTAATCCGGGATTTACAGATCAGTGTGGTATGCTCCTCAATGTTTATGACTATGTGGGTGTGGATATTACCGAATGGAGAGAGGAGTTTGGCAATCCGGCATCGTTTACCGATGAGCAGAAAAGACAGCGCTGGGTTGATTATTACGAGGAACATAATGTATGCAGGTTTTACAGAGTTTATGATGAGGTCGCGGGAATTTATACCGTATTGGACAACAATCCTTCTGATGATGCTGACAATTATGGTGAACGTGTAAATCTTATTCCCGGCACATATGAGCTGGTGATCGGTTGCAACGATGATATCGATCCGCTGACGGAGGCGTACGAGAAAGCGTCTCTTCCAGAAGATGTATGGATTGAATACATAGAAGATGAAGGTGGGCTTAATCTGTTTTCGGGCAGGATAGCCTGTGGCAGTGAGAAAACTCCCCTGCACAATAATTTCTGGGATGAGCCTGCGCGGGCTGGTCAGGTAGCCTGGTATTACATTGATGCCTCGTATACCGGCTGGGTTGATGAGCAGACGCATATTGATCAGTTCAGAGAGGGGGTTATCTCAGCTAGTGAAACTACATTGCTTCAGGCAGGCTGGACCAGGTTGTCAGGAGATGAGTGGGAAAATAACAGACCGGTTGTTTCACCGGCAATCAGTACAGTATACGGAGCGATTCATACTAATGGACTATGTGTTTCAAGACACGCGACAGTGATTCGTCTGATAGGAGGCTTGACCAGTACAGTTGTGCAAAAAGAAATCTGTGCAGGTGAAGAGATTACTCTGGATATTGCAGAAGCGCTTTCCGGAAGCACCTATCGTTTTGTGCGCTGGGAAGATGACCCGGGCATGCAGCTAACACGAACTGTCAGCCCTGTGGGATCAGTTTTTGTCCGATATGCGGCAGAGGTAGAGGATTTTACCGGGCTTAATCAGGTCACGGAAGCGGATATAGAAGGGTGTATTCTTCCTGTAGATTTTGATATTACGATACTCGGATCGCCTGTAGAAACGGGGGATGAAACCATACAGACTTGTGCGGGAAGTACGATCAGGCTGCAGCCTGTCGGAGGTGATACCTACGCATGGGATCCGGAAACAGGTTTCGATGATCTTGCAGCATCGGATCAGGAGCTGGTCGCTGTGCGTGATCAGGAGTATACTGTTTCCATAACAAACGAATCAGGCTGCTCCGTGCAGAAAAAATATATAATCAGAGTACATGATGCGTTCAACCCGACACTTTCTGTCAATACAGCCTGTCTGGGCAATGGGAAACTGCAAGTAGATGTCTCTGCAGGCAATGTGGCGGGGTGGTCTCCGGAACCGCTGTCCGTGCCGGGTACACAGAGCGCTGTATTTGATCTTAGCGGTGTAAGAGAGCTGCTGGTTGCAGCCGAAGTAACAAACGAAAACGGCTGTACCGTCAGCATAGAAAAAGAAGTTGCTTCTCCGGGAATACTGTCACTTGTGTCATCGCAGTCCAGCGTCTGTCTGGGTAAACCTGTGCAGCTGTTTTCCAATCAGAATGTGACCTGGACACCAGCTCTGGGACTGTCTTCAGGGGGTAGCAGCAATCCGTATGTCTATGTGACTTCCGATATGACGTATACCGCTTCCGGTAAAGATCTCTACGGGTGTCCGTTTTCAGAGAAAATAGTAATCAAGATTGATGAAAACTGTCTCTGCTATCAGCCCAACGAAAATCCGGATGAAGAGACCTATTTCTGGCGCGGTGGTGCCGGATATACCGGTGATCCGGTCCTTTTTGACGGTAGCTGGGATAACCGAAACAACTGGTCTGTAAGCAAGGACAGCTATGTAATTCCTGCGTCCCTTCCTGATGGTGCGGATAATGTGGTTCTGGAAGATCTGAGTATATATAGCGGGCAGTTTCCTTATCCCGTGCTCAGTCACGATGTCGTGCTCAACAATGTCTGTGTGCTTGGTCACGAATGGCAGACAGGGAGTTTCAATGTGCGTTATACCGGTAATGGTATTTTTTCAGGGGGCAAAGTGCATGATGCATTTGGTGCCATTATCGGAGATGGTATTGCCAAACCGGACAATATCGCTTATTTCTCGGGAACTTCATTCGGAGCGCAGGTAGATATCCGGGGAGCAGAGCAGCTATATCTCAATGGTTCGGTCTTCTTAAATAAAACAGGAATGGAGTTTACCGGAAGTCAGACCATTTATAATGCCGGTGGAAATCAGTTTAAGGGAGAGTCAGGAATTCATCACAGAGGTACAGCTGACTTTTACATGGCGTACACTCCGGATGGTAAAGCAGATCAGTATGATGGCCAGGTGTTGTTTGAGCAGAATGAGGGCGGAAAACTCTTTATTTCCAGTACTTATCAGGATGAGTATAAAAACAATGTATATCTCCTTGGAAATAATTTCATATTTGGTGTAAACGGCGGAGGAGTAACAATTACCGGTGAAAGTGAGCAGTATATGGAAAGTGCGGGGGAGCAGACAGCGGAGGTGACCATGGGATATCTTGCCATGAACAAGCCCGGATTTTCTTCTGTCAATGCCTTTGTGCTGAATAAGGTCAATGTGTCAGTGCAGAAAGGTACTGGCGGGCAGTATGCAGGTAAGCTTGAACTGACGAGTGGCTACATCAGAACAAACCGTGAAAATGGTCTTCTTACCATAGAGAATAATGTAGTGTTGGAGGGGGGCAGTCAGGAAAGCTTTATTCTTGGTCCGCTCAGAATCATACGATCCGGTACGGTCACTTTCCCTGTCGGAAAGCGTACCAGATACATGCCTGTCACTATTCAGGGGCTTCCTGCCCACGTACAGGGAAATATTATAGAGTTTACAGAAGATAATCCTCTCAGAGCGGATAAATACAATAAGGATTTGCAGACTGTAGCCCTGCATGAGGATTTGAATTATCTGAATAAATGTGAATTCTGGCTGGCTGACGGGCAGGCGCTGAAAGGTGCTAATGTGTCTGTGATTCTTCATTGGGACGAACAGAGCTGTGATATTCCGTATGAACCTGGCAATCTTCGTATGGCTGTGCTGGAAAATACGCAGGGTAGCGGCTCATGGCTAAACTTCGGAAATACGCAGACGACCGGCAGTCCTAAAGGGAAGGGATCGCTGCAGGGGCTGACTATTGCAGGAACAGCGACTGGAAACGGGATAATCGCAGGTTACGCGTACGGAGCAGTGTCGGACCCTGGTTATGAGTCACCGACAGGATTCTCATTCAATAGTTACGGTGCTGCTCTTACGGTAAAAAAGCAAAGCAATCTTATTGTATACGGAAATTTGCTCAATGAGTATTCCGGTCGCAAAGAAGCCAGTGTAATTGATAACCAGTCGGTGATCAAGGTGGAAGATGACTGGACCAACAATGCTTCCCGGACAGGTGCCTCACCGGAAGATAATGTCTACGTATTCAGTCCGTATACGGATTGTAATGGATGCGAGGGTAGCGTTTATCTGTTCGGTAATGACCAGAGAATACGAGGCGTTGAAAGGACCAGGTTCCACAAGCTGCATCTTACCGGATTCGGTACAAAGACCATGTATGTAGATGCCGAGGTTGATAAGCAGGATGATGCCTTGCTTGCTCTGGAAGACAATGTGCTTCATACAGGTATGTACAATATGACCGTATTGCATACATCACCGCAGACCATTACCAGAAATAAAACCGGATATGTAAAAAGCGGGGTAGAATATGCCAATGGTACGATTGAAGGGGGCTTGCTGATCTGGCATCTGGATCCGGAGGCAACATATCATTTCCCGATCGGTTCGGATCAGTATTATCGTCCGGTTGACATTACTTCAAACGAAACTGCTGCCGAAGAAATTATTTATGGTCTGCGTCTGGTGCAGGATGATCCGGAAAATCACGCTCTCAGCAGGGGGGCTGCCTACAGAAGCCCGTTTATAGAGCGTATCAATCAGCGATATTATTATCACATCAGTAAAATGGATGAAACAGTTCCGGTACTCGGAGTTAATCTGAAGTTTTACTTTGACCGGGACAAAGACGGGGCCTTCCAGAGTCTGGCGCAGTGGGGTAAGGAGTATCCGCTGAGCAGCTATCTGGGTGTACAGCTACAGCCTTTCCTCGGTACTACTGTCTATGACTATATACCGGGAGTAATCAGCATCTGGAATGTGGCCGACGGCAACTATTCCGGTCAGTTTGCTGACAATATTAATATCGTTACGGCAGACAATCAGCCGGAAGATTATATAGAGCTTACCGGCCATAAGACAGTCAATGATCCGTATTACAGTCTTATCAGGAGTGGTATCATTATGCAGTCTGCTCATTTCGGTGACCCGGACGGAGACAACAGTCAGGTTACCTACAGGGTAGGAGGAGAGTCGCAGACTACCGGCAATGGAGGCGTAGTAGGTCAGACGGAGCATCCGGGGGCCATTGGTAATACCGACAGCGAACAGCTCAATCATGGAAATCTGCTGGTGCCTGATCAGTGGGCCAGGGTCATGGATATTCAGATAGAAGGCAATTCCAATACCGCTGCCGGAGTCATTCAGATAGCTACTGACGACAACGGGCGAATCGCGCAAGACCTGGAGGGAGCTTATATGATCACCTGGCTGGATTGCTCAGTACAAAGCAATCCGTGTGAAAAGAAAATACTCAATCCGGAACTCTATACTGTCAGAGATGGAAGTATACTGGAGCTGCGAAGCAACAAAAACTACATTGCTTGTCCGGAGCAGTGGGAAGTAAGCTGGAATTACGATGATGCTACGGGAGCCTTTACAAATATGGTCGTAAACGGAGCTGGTCAGGGACAGGAAGAAATCACTTCCGTCTATCTGTGTCCTGTCGGAGCACAGTCCTGTTCTGAAGGTTCAGGTAGCTACAGTCTTGTACCAGGCAGCGGAACCGGAGTATATGTAGTGCCGGGCGGATCTGGTATGGCCGAAGGTGTGTACATATTGCATATCCGTTTGAGCGGTGGTGGAGAAATTAAAGGACAGGTTATCTATAAATAATGAAAATACAGAATATCGCTATCGTACTCGTATGTCTGGTGCTGATGACCGGAGCTGTTTTCTATGCGGCCGGTACCCGGCAGAAAACCGGTGTGATCAGACTGGCATATGTATTCGAACATTTTGAAGGTGCCAGGCTGGCAGCAAAGGAACTTGCGGACGCGTCTGACAAATACGAAGATGCGCTCGACTCGCTGAAAAACAGGCTTGACCATCTGACACCTGAAAAGGCTGAAGATGCGGAGCGCCTTCGCAGGACAATGTATGAACTGAACCAGAAAGCAGGATACAGCTATGAAAAGCTTAACAGCGAACTTTCTCAGGGAGTACAAAATCAGATTGATACCTATCTGCAAATCTACCGGAAAGAAAACGGCTATGATCTGCTGATAAGCCAGTATCAGAGTGTCGGGGCAATCGCTGCCGATGAGAAACTGGATATTACCGAACATTTTACCAAAGCGCTGAACAACTACTATTTCCATGAATAGACTGCTGCTGTATATAATGTTTTTTGTAGCGGGAGCCTGTTTGTCCTGTGAGCCGACTGTTACGGACAGGGAAGGTCTGCTGAGCTGGATCAGCAAAAAAGAAAATGGCTTTGTCCGGTCCAAAGTAGTGGGTGAGGTACAGTATTCATGCAGGATATTGCCTGCCACCTGTCTGGCCTGGAGAGATATCGAGCTGGATGACAGCCTCGATATGGACGATATGACGGCAATTAGCCGGGGCTACGACAGTTCGCTGGTTATGCTTTTCCATATCGCTCCGGAAGACCCTCAGGCCGACTGGGACGTGATGACGGCCAATGTAGAAGATCATGACGGATATCGGGAAAAAGTGTTGAAAATGAGCTTTGATATGAAAGAAAATTTTGTGCTGACTATTGACGGAGACGCACGGCATCCTGTGCTGGTACGGCTTGAAAACCATTATGGAATGAAACAGGGCCGTAATCTGATGCTGGTATTTGATCTGGAGGGCTCTACTCAGGAAGAATTGTTTCATAAAGACTTTACCCTGGACTATACCGATGATCTGTTTCATTCCGGAAAAATGCGGTTCAATTTTCACGATCTGAAATCATTACCAAAAATAAAAACGACTGCGGGAAGATGATAAACTATTTACGCGAGAGCAGACTTTTGAAAGGCGTAGCACGCTGTCTGGCGCTGAGTATGCTGCTACAGATAGCCTTGCCGACCTGTACCTATGCCCTGGCCGATGCCGAACAGGTAGATTTTGCCGGTTTTGAGCCGGTAGGCACCACTGATATGGTTAACCTCTTCAACGGGGATTTTAATTATAACCTTCCCGTGCTCAATATTCCCGGACCGGATGGCGGCGGCTATGCCATGAGTCTGTCCTACCACAGTGGGGTAAAACCGGAAGAGGATGCTTCGTGGGTTGGGTATGGATGGTCTTTGAACCCCGGTATTCTCAACAGAAATAAAATTGGTTTTGCTGACGATTTTAATGGTGTAACGGTGGAGACGTACAATAAGAATAAGCCTAACTGGACTGTTGGAGCCGTGGCGGATCTGGGGCTTGAATATCATTCGGAGGATGAAAAGAAAATTGATCCTTCCAAGCAAAAAGGACGTTTGTTTCATGCGAAAGTGGGTAAAGGCAACGGACAAACGAATGCTCCCGTGCCTTCAGGGGATAATGATGGAACGAATATCAGTGTATCCTTGTCCAAATCGGCGAGGCTTAACAACTATCGTGGTTTTCACTCCAGCTATGGATTCGGGGCCGGTTATGGTGGTTATGCCAGTGTGAATACCAATTTCTCCAGACAAGGTGTCACGTTTGACCTGTCTGTCAATTTTGAAAAAATCCTTACCGAGAGAAAGAAAAAAAGACAGGAAGAGAAGAAGGAAAAAAATCAGGAAGGCTATAAATCCGTCAATTGGGTACGAAAACACGGAACCCAACGTATGCTGACCTATTCCGTTTCCAGCTTTACTTCTCCGGAAATCCCCTTTGATGTGGAAAGTTATGCAGGAATGGTGTATAAAAGGAGTCTTTCCATTCAGGCTAATATTGGCAAAAACTTTGGTGCGGAAATAGGCTATTCCGGTTCTTTCAACTACCAGCTACCCTTTTTCTATAAAGAGCAGGAGGCATACGGCTATTTGCACAACCAGAGCTATTCTGCTGTAGATGATAACAAAAAAGAAATAAATGACAGCGGACGGGATCTGTACTACGGGAAGAGGCTGGGCGATTACAGTCTGGAGAGGGAATCATCTGTAAATACGCTGGACAAATACCTGGGCATACCCTATGGTACACCAGATCAGTTTATCACCACCGGCGAGGTGACCATGGGCGGATTCAAAGCCCGCAGCAAGACACCAGGACATTTTTATCCTGCTCCGGTTCAGAGCAAGCAGAAAATCAGAACAGGTGGTATGGAAGTAGGTGTATCCATAAGCGGTGAGCATGTCGGTATTGGTTTTGACATCGATCTTGGAAGTCAGACCTCTACATTGTCTCCCTGGGCACCCCGGCAAGAAGACAATGACTATCCTTTTGATTTTGATGGTAGTGCCTATTTTCGTTTCAACGGTGACCCGGCCGATGAGCTGCGGTATTCGAACAAGTACACTGGAGAGGATGGCTATGTGGAAAGCGCAGATCTGACAGGCAACTTTGTCAGTGTTGGGCTGAAACGCAGCAAGCCGAGGGCCGGAGAGCTCAATATACGGAAAGACGCTTTTGAAGCAACCAAACAGTCTATTATCAGCTATCGCACGTTCGGTGATACGGAAAAGTACGATAAAAACGCCCGTACTCAGGCTTTTATTGATGAAATCAGAGCGGAATACGGCACAGGAGGTACGAGAGACAAGCTGATCCGTGAATTTCAGATTACTACAGCTGACAACCGGACGGTGACTTATGGTATTCCTGTCATGTCGGCCAATGAAACCAGCCTGTCGGTCGGTATGCCTGATCCTTCACCGGCCGATATAGACAATGGCTACATTATATATAAAGAAGATGTAAAAATGGATGGCGATATTCTGCTTAATCAGTATGTCAGCGGCAGCCGTATTGAGCATCCTTATGCCTCCGCCTTTCTGATGACCCAGGTTACCAATGCCGCATATGTCGACCTGACCAGTGACGGACCGACAGAAGACGACTTCGGAGGCTGGACCCGTTTTGACTACAGGCGCTGGCAGCGCAAAAACCATCAGGAACATAGCGTTGACAGGTACAATTATCGTACTCCCTACAAGGGATATATGTACAGCGAGGGCAATATTTCGCTGACCGATGATGATCGTGGTACGGTAAGCCGGGGGCAGAAAGAAATCTATTACCTCAAGGGGGTGGAGACCAAGACTCATTACGCTTTCTTTGTGACCAACAAAAGCGTTATCGGGGATTATGATGAGCTGGATTTTGTATCGGCTCTTTCGCCAGAGGCCAAGGAACAGCTGAGCCGCTTTGTCAAAGGTTCAGGCAAAGCAAGACTGGACGGACTCGGAGCGCCTGATCTGAACGGAACTATTGATCCGGCCGGATCAAGAAACTATTCTACAGCAAACAATCCTCAGGAGCTGGAATACCTGGAAAAAATCGTGCTTGTATCCAAGGACCGGCCTTTCAAGCCATTGGAAGTAACCCATTTCAGCTATGATTACTCCTTGTGTCCGGGTGTACCCAATGCTAAAGCCGGAACCGGCGGGCCAACCGGCAAACTGACATTAAGAAAAGTATGGACAGAGCATGAAGGTACGGTGCGCAACCGGATTGCGCCTTATGTATTTGATTATGCTTATCCTGTTGATTTTGGTTCCCGTCTCCGTCCGGAGCTGAGAACCAAATACGCAGAAGTAATTGCTGATATGAGTAAAGGTGGCATTGAAAATCCGGCTTATGCGCCGGAGCAGCTGGATGCATGGGGCAATTACCGCGACCGGGGCCGGCAACTGGCCGATGACTGCTTTGACTGGACTCCTCAGGATCCGACCCCGGCCTTTGATCCGGCAGCCTGGCATCTCAAACAGATCAACCTGCCCTCGGGCGGAAAGATTATTGTACAGTATGAGCAAAACGACTATGCTTATGTACAGGATAAGAAGGCCAATATAATGGTCCCTCTGAAGCCAACCGGTTCCAACGATATTGGTCGCAATGATGAAGACGGCAGCGAAGTGAATAAATACGTTCTTGATATAGAACGCTCCGGTTTGTTTGAGGATATTGATACCAATGAGGATTTTGAGACTAATGAAAAAATTGAGCGGAGAATAATCCGGTTACAGGAATACGCAACGTATCTCGAGTCATATTTTTCGGGAAGTAACAAAGGTCCGAGTGAATATATTTATTTCAAGTTCCTTTATGGTATGGAAGGAGCGGCCGGACTGGATACACGCTCCGAATACATTTCCGGATATACGACAGTAAATAATGTTGTGGCTGATACGGATCATTTTCGCCTTTATATCACACTGGGTGACCGGGAAGAGTGGGACAACGACCGCAAGCTGAAAAAGCAGGATGTATGGATACTACCCAAGGATGTATGCTACTATGAATATGTGACGTCTAAGTCCGGTCTCTATGATACAGATATGCAAAATATCATGAAGCCGATCGATAACCGCATCTGGTCGGCTGTCAACTCGGAAAATGTAGAAGACCTGAAAGAAAACTATAGTATGGTGCTCAAAGGTGCTGCCGGAGATACCCGTAAGGAACTGAGAAAGTCTCTTAGAAATGGTTTTATCGATCTGACGGGCAAGCTGTTTAAGTCTGTCAAGAGCCGGGATAAAGTCTGTCAGAGTCTTGACTATGAGCATTCCTACTTCCGGATTCCGGTATGGGAAAAGAAACTGGGCGGCGGATGCCGGGTCAAACGCCTGTTGATGTACGATCCGGGGTTAGACACAGATGACCAGAGTCTGTATGGTTCCGAATATCATTACAAAACCGTGGAGGGAAGCACCAGCGGGGTCGCTACCATGGAACCGGCAGCCGGCCGGGAGGAAAACCCGTTGGTCAGTCTGCTGGAACGTGGTAATCAGTCTTTTTTTCGGAGAGCCATATTCGGTAAGGAACGGCAGCAGCTGGAAGGCCCGATTGGTGAGACGGTCTATCCCTCAGCTTTGGTCGGATACAGCAGGGTTGTCGTGCAGAATATACAAAAGGGACCTACTGGTACCGGGTATCAGGTACATGAATATTATACCTGCAAAGATTTTCCGTTCCAGGTACTTGAGCCGACTACCATGAATAAGAAAAACCGTGTGCGGGACTGGATGTCTCTGCCTCTGGGCATGATCAATATTGATATCCGCAAACTATGGGTTTCTCAGGGCTATGGTATGGTTACCAATCAGATGCACGGAGCCCAGAAAAGACAGGCTACCTATCGGGGTGATTACAAGCCCGGAGTGACGGGAAGTACTGACCCGCTGGTAGCATCCACAGAATACGAATACTTCAACTTTGGCGGAGGCGAAAAACTGGATGTACTGAAGGCCGAAAGAGCGCCTGACAATGATATTATTCTCTCAACCTACAAAAGTATACCGGGTATAGAAGAGGAAGTGGCTATGTATGCCAAGGAAATTACGAATAAAACGCTGGACTTTTCACTGGAAATCGACTTTCTCATCGACTGGCAGGCTGCCCCGGTTATTACCGTTTATCTTGATTCATGGGGCCTTGGACTGAATTATGAGCTCAATACTTCCGGTACCCATGTGACCGGCAAAGTAATGAATCTGCCTACAGTGGTCAAAAAAATCACCTCCTACAGTCAGGGGGTGAAAACAGTGACTGAAAATAAGATATTTGACAAATACAGTCGCAATCCGCTGGTTACAGTTACGTACGACCTGTACCACGATGTACATTTTACCGGCAACAAGGTAAACAAAGGAGCCTATTATACTTACAATATTCCGGCTTACCTGATCTATTCAGGTATGGACAACCGCTCGGTCAACCCGGCTGGTACCCATCAGATTGCCGAACTGGCGGGTTCACTGACTACGTACGGAGAGAATCCGGAAGACGCTGATGCGCTGATCAGAAAAATCCTGTCTGCCGAAGGGCTCAATCTCAACGAATCTTCCATAAAGGGAATTGTATCCGCCTCTGCCGGTATATATGAAAACAACTGGTTTGACAGTGGAAAAGCTTCTGCCACAGTACTGGATGAGTACCTGACCAAATCCGGCAAAGCGGAGGATGTGGACAAAGACCATGTACGTGGTCAGATCAATAAGCTCTACAGGCCTGTTACCAGCTACGCGTTCGGGGGAGAACAGCTCCGGCAGGCTTCTTCCGATGAAGGGTTGATTTTCAGGGACGGACCTGCTAAAAAGTCTTCGTTTTTTGACTGGAATGCATCCGGACTCAAAGATGATAAGGGGCGCTACAAAGACCGAAATAACAAAGACTGGCTGAGAGGACCTCAGGTCACGCGAATGTCTCCGCACGGTTATCCGGTGGAGGAACACAATATCCTGGACATTCCTTCAGCGGTGCGTTTTGGTTATCGTGGCAATATCCTTCCGGTTATTTCTGCCCGGAATGCTTCGTATGAATCCATCTTCTTCAAGGACTTTGAGTTTGAGACTGATGGAGAGCTTGCCAAAGTGCTGGACAAGAGTACCCGCCATGCGCATTCCGGCAATACCAGCCTTATTCTTTCCAGCTTCGCCGGCAGAGAAATTATTTCCCCTTCGGATGGACTGAAAGTAACAGAACAGCTTATGAAGGAAGGCATGCTGGTCAGGATGTGGGTAAAGGCCGAAGACCGGAACGGAAACCTTACCGAACTCAAGGAGGCCGATCTTCAGGCACGGATAAGCGGATCAGCTGCTGCTGTATCTTTCCGGAAAATAGCCAGAGCGGGCAGCTGGGATCTGATCGAAGCCGGTGTTGATCTGAGTAAGGCGCAGACTGGTACAGAGCTGTTTCTGAAAATAGATACAAAAACGGAAGATGGCATCACCGTTTACGCGGATGATATAAAAATGCAGCCCACTTATGCGGAAGTAAGCTGCAATGTATACGATGTGGCTTCGCTGCGTCTGCTGACCCAGTTTAATGACCAGCATTTTGGCGTCTACTACGTGTATGACAATGAGGCACGTCTGCAACGAAAAGTAATTGAAACCGAACGGGGGATGAAAATGCTTCAGGAACAGGTTACCAATCAGAAAAGAGTTTCAAGAAATGAATAAACGAATTGTCTGCTGCTGCCTGTTGATCGCGCTGACAGGCCTTTCCTTTCCTTTTTCCGGAGAAGAAAAAGTAATGAACGAAATTTTGCATACCCTGCAGCGTATACCGCAGGATATACACAACACCAGTCCGGCAAATCTGGTCAAATTCCGGTATTCCGTACAGGCAGTACAGGCCTCGGGCGAGCGGGCTGTTGAAACAAGCATCTTTTACAAAAGAGGCAACCGCATATGCCTGAAATCCGGCAAAGCCATCTGTTTTCAGGATCCGCAGAATATCTTTCTGATACTGCCCGAAGAGAAGACCATTATCCGTCACCGGAGGCAATTGTCAGAAGAAGATAAAGAAGCTTCACGGCAGGCCAATCTTATGAAATTTGAATCCATGCTCCGGTTTCAGGAGATACTTATGAGCCGGGCCTCTGTTGCAGGGATTACCGAGGTAGAGGAAGCCGGCCGCCGGCTTACCAAAGTCACCTTTGTGCCCGATCATACAGTGGAGGAGCTCCGGCAAATCAGCCAGGTACAGGTCTGGTATGATCGAAAAAACCGGGAGATCCGCCGTATATGGAGCCATTATGCACCCGGTTTCCGTTTCAGCGAAATGCTGATTACCTACGAAGAGCTGACGTACAATTCAGGAGATAAAGAGCTTATTAAGGAAATATCCGACTACGTCATTAACAAAAAGAACCAACCCGCAGGGCCTTATACAGGCTACCGCCTTATTGAAGAATAAAAGAGCATTATGAAAGCACTGGCCGTACTATTCGCACTTTGCTGCACCACCACCCTGTTCGCGCAGAGCAGGAAAAGTTTTTCGCAGCATCAGCTCTATGTGGGCAATTCAGTTCAGAGCGTTACTAAAACCGTTTCCGCCGATGACTTTTCAAAACCGGAGCATGTACAGTTTAAGCCGGAACAGGCCCGTGTAAAACTGGATCTGACCTGGCAGTCGGAGCTGGACTATCTCAGTCTGCTTTCGGGAAAAGAGATAAAGGTAGGTTTTACTATTTTATTTAAGGGAGCGGGCAATGATATCCTCAAAGAGGTTACAGACAAGGAGCTTATTGCTACCCACGTGGAACCTGAGCAGCTGTATGTGTATAATTTCCACAAATTCTTTGACGACGTGGTGAGCATCGAGGTGCAGGCTCAGCTGAAGCCGGAAACAATCAGTGCAGGAATAAATACCGCTGTCCTGCAGGATCTGAGGCTTCGTATAGGTTATGAAATAAATTATGAGATCGATGTGCGTCCGGCCGATAGCCAGCCAGCCCTGGGTATTACAGATGATATGGCAGCTGAAGTGACCGCTGGCAGCCGTCAGGTAACCTTCAGATGGATACCGGAGTTTGAAGCACCTTATTATGAGTTTCAGCTGCTGCGTCTCGATGAAGTAGAGCAGCTGGACGCTACCGGACAGATTACGGGTGATATTTCTTTCTATACGGATCTTAACTGGGACAAGGCGCTCATTGTCGAAATGCACAATTTCGGGCATAAAGAAGCTAATTCAGATTACCATTTTCTGGAGCTTACACTGGCCGAGCAGGGCTATTATACCTGGAGGGTACGTCCGGTGGGCAATTATTACGGCAAGGGCGGTGAGTACGCTTTCGGGGATGCGCGCAACTATGGTGCCTGGTCACAGCATCTGGAAGCCGGCAAGTCTATGCTGATCAATCCTTCACTTGGAGAGCTTCCCTACCTTTTTTATTTCGAAGATCCGGACAAAAACCTCAACTATGCCTATCAGCGCGTGCTTACCGAAGAGGGCAGGCTGCATGAAAGCCTTTCTTATGCGGACGGGCTGCTCAGAACCAGGCAAAACCAGAGATATCTGAGCAGTAATGAGGGAGATAAGAAGATTATCTTTACCCAGAGTATTTATGACTATACCGGCAGGCCTTCCCTGCAGCTGATACCGGTGCCTGTAGCGGGCGACGGACGTCTCAATGACTATATGAAAAACCAGGTGCTCAATGCCGATGGTTCGGTTTATACAGCCGATGATTTTGATGTCGCGGAGGAGACCGAAGGAGGCAACTATAAATCGCCCGGAAAAATTACCGGTAGTGCGTACGATTACTACAATAATCCTCAGGCTGCGGAGCGGGTGGCCAGTACCGGGGGCTATCCCTATACCAGAACCATTCTGATCAACGATGGCACGGATCGGCCCCTGATTCAGAGCGGGATCGGCAAAGAGTTTGTGCTGGGCAACGAGCACAAAAACGAAGTTACCTATTTCTATTCCCAGCCTTCGGATCATGAGCTGATCATGATCTTTGGAGAGGAAGCTCTGCCCAAAGAGGCAGTGCTCAAAGTGATCACCAAAGATCCGGACGGTACTACCAGTGTCAGCTATGTAACCAATGAAGGTACTACCATCGCTACTGCGCTGGTATTTAAAAATATGGATGAATATACCAGCTATCAGCAGGTCAACAAACTGACCGCCGCGGATCTGCCGGATACACGATTTGAAGAAACTGCTGCCAAAAACGATCTTTCCCGGACGGGCGAAAAAACACGCCTGTCTACCAGTCAGAGTACAGAGGAAGACTTTGTGCTGGTATCCACCAGCTCCAAAGAAATTGCCTTTACTGAGGGGGTGAACGATCTGCGTATTTCCTACCGGCTCGACTCAAAAGAGGAAATCGTGATAGGCTGCGATCTGTTCAGTTATGACAATTGTCTCCCCACAGTCCGTATCCTTGTTACCGATGAGGAAGGGAATAGAATAGCCACTATTACTCCCAATACACCGCATACCAGAATCGCTTCCGGCCAGCTTTATACGGCTTCTATTCCGGCATCGGAGAGTGACAATATGCTAATTACATGGGAAACGGCACAGGAAGGACTGACAGCTGGCCAGACCTATTATGTTATTAAGGAATTGTATGTGCGTGATCAGCAAAACCTGCAGGGTACTGTTACTGAAAGAGCCGAGGTGCTGACCGCCATAGCCGATGTTATTGGCTCCTGGCTGGCAGAGGCGGCTACCCCGTCTGCCATGGTCGGTTTTTATGCCAGTACCCAGAACTTCTCCAGCTTGCTTGGGGGAGCAATCGAGGCAGCCTGCGATCGGGAAAAAGGCAGGCCCAAGCCATCTGGAACTCCCTGGCCCGATTTTACAATATACGGCGATGAGCGGGCCTATCTGAACAATACCGGCTCTTTACAGCATTACTGCAGCGGATTCAGCGGTACGGGTGACTATATCGAACTGTTTCCTTCATTCGGATTGTCCTATACCATCGAAGACTGCAACGCACAGGAGTACGGACCCTATTTGTCGCTTACTGCGGATGAGTACTGTATACTTGATGACATCGGTTTCTTTGCAGCAGAGGGGCTTTCACCTATTACTTTGCAGACGACAGCCGGCGGTTTTGTGAGTGCTGAGGCACTCAGGGATGAAGAAAATACGGAACTTATTGAAGCGTTTAAGCCCGATATTTTCAAGCTGTCTACTGTATGCTGCGGAGAAATCGCTGTACCTGTCAGCGGAGTGCCAAGACCTATGTGTCCGGACAAGTTTTCAGAAGATGACGAGGAACGTGCTGAGGAAATGCTGGATATAGCCGGTAAATTTGTCAACTATTTGCAGACCAGCCTGATTGACGATGAAGAACTGAATGCCGATGGCATTACGCTCAAAGATCTGACACCGGGTTATTCGGCCCTCACGCTCAAATCGATGCTGTTTCATATGCTCTATGACAAATACGAACTGGCTCCGGGGCAGGAATCCAGAGAGCAGTATACCTGTCCGGTGCTATGGGCTGCACTGAAGAGTACAGCGCTGACTTATGAGGATATCAGAAGGCAGTACAATGATATGAATGAAAGCGGCAATGATCTGCGTAACCCGGATGGTTCTGATGAAGAGACCGGCAACAGCAAGAGTGAGCAGGATGAGGCGATTGACGAAAACTTCGGCAAATCCGTGCTCGCCTGGTTTATCAAGACCTTTATCCTGAAAGACAAGGATATGTCAGAAGAGGTTCCGTCGGAAATGCCGCTCACACTGGAGTACGATTTTATCGATCACTTTCTTACTACTGTGGGTTACAAATACCACCGTATTGTAACCAGTAGTGAGACCGGTCAGCCGGGTATGCTGGCTGTGCTGGAGGATAATCCGCCGCTCGAAACAGATCGTGATACGGACGAAATGCCTGATTTTCTGAAGGAATGGGAAGAAGAAGGACTGCTGATCAGTAATTATTATACATCCTTTGATGAAAATGGTCAACCGGTCAGTCCGGATAGCGATGATAACTATGGTTATGCCAATAAGCATCAGTCTGCTGCTGTATTTTACAGCAGTAGTCCCGTTTATCGTTTCAAGTATGCGGAGTACGGACCGGTGAATCATCCGGAGTATACCTCTTTTATTACGCAGGAATCAAAAGCGCCGAGACAATTGCAGCTTGAAATGGCTTATTGTTTTCTCAACTACCGTCAGATTCTGAAAGACAATACGGACTCGGGTGCGGAGTTCTGCATGCCGCTGTGTGAAGGAAAACCGAATTACCAGAACTGGGGTGCGGGGCAGATAAAAAACTTTATAAAAACCCTGATTGCCTCCAAAGATATACAGCAACCGGCCCCGCTGTCCATGGACACGGATCCGGTAGTAGGAGCTACAGACAAGCAGAGCCTGGTAGATGGGGCACTGGAGCTTATGAACAGCTGCAGCAACCGCTGCGAGTCCCGCAGAGAATACATACGTCTGCAGGTTATGAGGGAGTTTGATTCCAATTGTTATCATATTGTAAACTGCGCAGACGAAACCGCCGAAACAGAGGTGACTGAAATCGAGATTGAGGAAATCGTCAACGCTATCATTGCCGACTGCAAGGAGGGCTGCGATGGGTTGGTACTTCAGTCCAACAGCCACCCTGTACCGGGTTGTGCTACCGTATTCGGTGACGTACCGGTTAGTGACCTGCGTATCAATGCCAATGGCCATTATCCCTGCCTGCAACCGATGAGTATCTGCTATATCATGGATCCCGTCTTTGCCAATGGCAAAATGACTGATATAGCCTTTGATTCCCGAACAGATGCGTTCCGGCCTCATTTCCTGTCCGCAGAGCAGCAGCGTGTTTATGAGCGGCTGATGGGCTGGGAAATGGAGTTTTTGCTGGATCCCTCACAGCGTCGATGCGAGAATGCACCCGTTTCGGAGCTTCCCTGCTGGCTGATGGTGCCGCCTACCTGTGAAGGGGAGCATTCGGCGCCGGTAAGTGTGGATATGAGTCAGGAATAAGCATAGCGAAAAGAATAACTATTTACAGCATAGTAGTATGAAAAGAGAGATTACATTGAGGTATTCTGCATTTTTGGGTGTGTTGTTTCGGGTGTTGCTGGCATTGATGTTTTCAGGGCATGGGGCTTTGTATGGCCAATATGTATCAGACAGCAAGGAAGGGAACAACTGGTATTTTGGCTTCAATGCCGGTATATCTTTTAATGAGGACTATCTGGACGAGGCGGGGTATCCGAAGTATCTTCCGGGGGGCATGGTATCTGTATTGGAAGGTGTGGCTACCATTTCAGATCCGGAAGGAAATCTCCTGTTTTATACCGATGGTATATCTGTATATACAAAAAATCACCGGTTAATGGTAAACGGATCGGATCTTCAGGGAGATCCCAGTTCTGTTCATTCCGGAGTTATAGTCCCCAATCCTGCGGATAAAAACAAATATTACGTTTGGAGCGTCGGTGCGGCAGGCAGTGGCGGAGTGTATTATTCGGAAGTGGATCTGACCAGAGGAACGGACCCGGTTACCGGAGAGCTGGTAGGTGAAGTTATCGCATCTTCTAAGAATACATTCGTCCATGCGTGGGGTGCTGAGAAAATTGCTGCTTACTCTATGGAAAATGAGGAAGGTTTCTGGGTGGTAACTTATGGACATACCACGAAGACCTATTATGTTCATCAGGTAACATCTGCCGGCATAAATACTTCAAATGATTTTCCGAAACAATTTGTAATTCCGGGTAATCTGGGAGGAGTCTTTGGTTCATTAAAGTTTGATTTTAAAGGAGAAAGGTTGATTTCTACTACTTACCACGAGCTTCTGGGTATAGAAATGCTGGGTTTTGACAGAACCGGTGGAACAATTACTTTACTGGACAGGATAGAGGGGGGCGGAACATACTATGGAGCAGAGTTTTCACCTAATGGCAACAATTTGTTTGTTTCCGATTATTTGGCAAATAGGATTCTGGTATATGATGTATCTGGTAATGCTTTTAATTACTTAGACGCTATTTATACCAACGGAACCTGCGGTCAGCTGCAAACCGGTCCGGACGGACGATTATACATTGCTATGCCTGTTACTCCGTATTTATCTGTCATTAATTACCCTGATGCGGATATCCGTGATGGAGATTTGTCTAAACTGGGATTTGAAAGGAATAGAATTTTTCTTGGGATAAAGAATACAACAGGACAGATTACCGACCAGCAAAATAGTGGTTATGGCCTTCCGACTTTCGTACAGAGTTTTTTTGCGAGTACTCGTCCACGCGCGTTGTTTACGTATACGACAGACTGTTTGGATGGTAATACGGTGAGCTTTGAGCCCATGGGCGATCAGACCGATATATACCGTTACCACTGGGATTTCGGCAATGGGGAGAGCCGTGTGGTGGAGGTAGATCCCGATGCTCCCGGAGCAGCAGCGAAGCGCAGGATCAGCTATGGCTATCCGGATGCAGGCGTATATACGGTTCGTCTGAGTGTAAGCAGCCGCTCAGAAGAGGCGTCGATCATGCCCACCAGCCGCCTTGTAAAAGTGGGAGCGCCTCTGGCGGGCTTTACGGTCGAAGACCATTGTACCGGGGGAGCTGTTCCCCTGAGCAATGTAGCAGGCAATGCGGACAGCTACGCGTGGAACTTCCATGTGGATAAGCCCGAAGAAGACGAAAATGACTACGGGAGCAGCCTTCGTCACCCGGTATTCTATTATCCAGCCGCTGGTACCTATCGGGTGAGCCTTACGGTAACCCGTGAGGGTGGCAAATGCGTGAGCACAGAGACCAAAACCGTGACTGTAAGTGAAGGCGTATCTCTTGAGCGGAGTGTTCCGTTGCTGGGCTGCGCAGGCTCAGAAGTGCGTTTTGAAGCCGTAGCGACCGGACCTGACGGCTCGCGGGCGAGTGTGGTCTGGGACTTTGGGGATGGGGAGCGTAGCAGCCGCCAGCCTGTGGCCTGGCATACGTATCGCAGCGGCGGTCAGTATCAGGTAATGCTGACTGCGAGCAGCGGGGGCTGTGAGCGTACGGTAAGTGACTATATTCTAATCAGTGAGCCGCCTCAGGTTCGTATTCACCATGCGGATATCGCTGCCAGCCCTGAGACAGCGTGGTATTGTCCGGATGGCAGCGTCATGCTTGAAGCGGAGATACTGAACTATCAGACCGATCTGTCCTACAGCTATCTGTGGAAGCGCATTGCCGATGAGAGCGGAACAGAGACCGAAGAATACCTTGGTACAGGCAAGAGCCAGTCGGTATATCGTGGCGGTATCTATGAGCTGACCGTAGGAGGCTGCGCGCCATCCACCGCCCTCATTGAAGTGAAGTCCCGTCCGGCGATCGTGGCGGCAGTTACCGGTCTTACCGGCGTGAGCTGCCGTGACCGTTCCGACGGAGAAGCCCTCATTACCGTAACACCCCGTGGAGCAGAGCAGTATAGCATTTTATCAACGATCCTCAGCCATTCAGCCGGCTATCAATATAGTCATAGCGGACTTTCCGAAGGCCCTCAGACCATAGCAGTGAGGGACGGGAGTACCGGTTGTACGATGCGTGTTCCTTTTGAAGTGCCCTATAGCGGTCCTGTGCTTAACCTGGCGCAGACCGCGGCCGCGCTTTGCGAAGGGGCCACCGGCTCACCTTCGGGTGCTTTATCTGCCGGTGTGAGCGCTGGTCGCTACAGCAGCCCGGTGTATGCAACCCGTCTGTATCATCTTCCGGGTCGTACAGAGCTCGGTGTGCAGGCGGTCAGTCCGGGTATATTCAGCGGCCTTGACCGTGGCCGCTACCAGGTAGAGAGTACGGTAAGCGAAGGGGGAGAGAGCTGTACCGTTCGTGAGCACATTACCCTTGCGAGCAAGACCCTTTTTCTGAGCATATCCGAGACAATCGCAGGTTGTGAAGGCGCGTTGGCGGATGTGGAAGTTTCTTCGAACCTGTATAATCCACTGAGTGGCTTTGAAGGCTCATCAGGAGTAAGCTATAGCTGGATGCCTGGCAACCATAGCGGAGAATCAGTGCAGCTGTCCCCCGGAGTGTATGAGGTGGTTGCCGAGGCAGAAGGTTGCCAGGCGCGCGGCTCTGTAGAAGTATTAAATATTCCTCTTCCAGACCTGACCCTGTACAAAGAAGACCTGAGCTGCAGCGGCAGCAACGACGGCCGCCTTATCGTAGCAGCGCGCAACGGCGTGGGCGTCTATAGCTATAGCTGGTTCCGGGAAGGGGTCGAGCTCGGAACACAAAGCGAAGAGCTGATGCATGCCTCAGCAGGAACCTACCAGGTGCGGGTCTCGGACAGCCGCCGCTGCTACAGTTCCGGCGGATCACCGCTTATCCACAGCCGTGGTGCGACCCTTGAGGCGGAGCAGGAGCTTCCCTCGATCTATTTCAGCAGCGCTGTGAGCAGCGGCTGCGATGTAAGCGTAGAGTTGAGCGGTCCGCTTCCCGCCAATGGCATGGTGAGCTGGTACCGTCTTGATGAGAGCGGAGAGAGCGATCCCTACCATAGCGAAGCGGTGTATAATATAGCGGGCAGCGGGCTTACCTTGCGCAATGCACAGGAAGGAACCTATGTAGCGGAGCTGAGCACCGGCAGAGGTTGCGTATCGCGCAGTCTTGATCATCCCGACAGCCAGTCTTCGCCCTATGGCTATACCGTGCTGTCGCATACGCGTCGTCCCAATGCCTTCGTGCTGCATTATGCCTACCGGTATCCGTCCGGCGAAGCCCCTGATCCAGAGCTTCCTGAAGAAGACGATGACCTTCTGGAAGAAAACCGTGAATCGATCGAGCTTCTGTTTAACGGCGTGGCGCAATGCCAGGCAAAGCAGAATTCCGAGCAGATGGCCGCCGCCGTGCTGTGCCTTAATGAATCCAACTATGAGGATGTGCTGAGCATCGGCTACCAGGCGATGTATGCGCATCATACTCTGTATTATTATGACCGCAAAGGTCAGCTTGTCAAGACCGTTCCGCCCGCTGGAGTGGATTATCTGAGCAGTGCTGAAGTCGCCTCAGTGCTGAGCGCCAGAATTTCGGGCTCCGGTTCTCCTGCACAGGTAAGCCGCGGAGAGCTTATTCTTCCGGATCACCGTCTTGTGACCCGTTATGAATATAATGGCTTCGGCCAGGTTTCGTCTCAGAGCACCCCTGACGGGGGTCGGCTCCGCTTTATCTACGATGATCTTCAGCAGCCGCGTTTCAGCCAGACAGCCGAACAGCATGTGCGCGGTGCCTATTCCTACAACAAATACGATCATCTCGGGCGCTATATAGAAGTGGGCGAAGCCTTCCTGCACAGCGGTCAGGACTTCAGCAGCCTTCAGGCAGAGGCTACCAGGTCCGGCAGCTATACGTTCACAGATCCTTACAGTGCGTTTCCTGTGAGCAATCGTCATGAAGTGACCTATACCTGGTACAGCGTACCGCACCCGGAGCTGAGCTACCGTGGCCGGCGGCAGCAGTACCTTCAGAACAATGTGAGCTACAGCATCCGCGATGAGGACGGAGACCTGTTGAGTCGCGGAGACCAGAGCATCACCGTGTACAGCTACGATGCGCATGGCAATGTAGAGTGGCTTATCCAGGATATTCCCGGTCTTGGCCCCAATTACCTGCGCTACAGCTATGACCTTGTGAGCGGCAATGTGCGTGAAGTGGCCTTCAATGAGCACCGTTCGGACCGTTTTTATCACCGCTACCGCTACGATTCGGACAACCGTCTGGTACAGGCGGAGACCTCGCGGGATCATGAGCTCTGGGATACAGACCAGCGTCAGTTGTACCGTGCGGATGGTCAGTTGCTGGCGACCGGAACAGGAGAGAATCAGATCCAGCATACCAGCTATACCTATACTGCGCAGGGCTGGCTTAAGGCCCTGAACGGAGAAGACTTTGTGAACCGCTCCAATGCATCAGGCTATCTTTCCGACGCGTACTCGATGAGCCTGCACTATCATGCGGGCGACTATGAAAACAGCGCCTGGACAGGAGCGACGACCGGCCTTGGATCGTCAGTTTCGGGCAAATCGCGCTACAACGGCAATATCAGCGCGTGGCGTCAGCTGAACCGAGACTTTAAGGGCGGCAGCGAGTACAGCGAAGATGAGCAATACATCCGCAAGACCTATGACTATGATATACTGAACCGTATTCTTACGAGCCGTCTGAGTGTGTCACCGACAGTGAACGGAACCTATGTGTCCGTCTGGGGCAGTGCGACGGCTTACCGTTACGATGCAAACGGCAACCTGCGGGATCTGTGGCGCAACGGACGCAGCGGCGGGCCTTCCCTGGCCGGTTTGCTGAATGATGAAGCTCCGTTGCCGGGCCAGCAGGATGCCCTCGAATATTATTACGAGCGTGACGCAGAAGGTCGTCTGCTCAGCAACCGTCTTCTTGCCGTGCGTGACCGCATGGAGCCCGATGCCGAGGAAGGAGCAGACTTTGGCGGTCTGCACTACTATATCTATGACGAAAAAGGCAATCAGAGCTGGGAAGTGTACCAGCAGACCCTTTCCAAAGGAAGCACAAGCCTTGATGCGACCGTATTGCAGCATACCGGCTGGGATGTGTACGGAAAAGTAGCGAGTGTGGAGACCCGTGTCTACGACCGGTCAGAACTGAGTGGCGGGTATACGACCCCTTTCAGCTCTTTTAGCGCTGGTCAGGTAGCAACCCTTCAGTCCTCTCTTTCCGCTCTGTTGAGCAGCGACGGCTTCCCGGAAGCACTGTTGTATCGTGCCGAGCGGCTGGAGTTCGGCTACGACGCCACCGGCAACCGTATCAGCAAGCGGCATTACCGGCGGGAAGAGCCAGGTCTTTCCAGCTTCAGCTTTGCAGGGTTTGACCGCGCTACCTATACAGAAGACCTTTATGCGCGTGACGCCACCGGCAATGTGATGGGAGTGTATAAGAAGAAAGTAAACCATGAAGGTAGCGGTCAGGTCGTATTGAGCCTTTCCGAGCAGCCGATCTATGGTGCTCAGCGTGTAGGAACCTATGCCCCCGCTCAGGAACTGTTGAATACCCCTCTGGGGCAGACAGATCCTTATGCGCTTCGTTACGATCAGGCACAGTTCCGTGCCGTGGAAGCGGGCACTCTTCGCCACTGGGTGAATCCCGGCAGCAGTGATACGGGTGATGGTTGTCAGTGCGATCTGTACCAGACCAGCTTTGAAACCGGGTACAGCCATGGTAAAAGCCCGGTAACATTCAGCGGACGTGGCAGCAACAACGTGGCAGTAGCAGAAAGCCCTGAGGGGGCACTGCTGTTTTACGCGCATGCGCCGGAGAGCTATATGGGCAAAAGCGGCAGCCTGCAGGTGTATACCAGCGCAGGCCACCGGATGAAAGGGAGTGAGCACCTGAAGGGTAGCGCCGATGACAAGGCCGCCGTGATGGCTTCGCCGGACAATGCGCAGCGTTATTATCTTTTTGCGACCAATGACGATCAGCAGCTGCTGTGCCATACGCTCGACCTGAGCCAGAGCGGCTACGGGGGAGAAGCGGGCGTAGTGATCCAGGCCAATGCATCAATAGGGGGAGAGTACACATACGGTCGTCATAAGCTGGTGATCGAAGATCCCAGATACGGCTATCAGCTGATCACCACACGGTATATAGAGGACGGGTCGTATACCGAGCTGGTGTACTTTGAGGTAACCGAAGAGGGCGTGCAGCCAGCAGTGGTGCTTGATACCATCCATGGTTACGATCTGAAGGGAGATGGGGAGCTTCAGCTGAACTATTACGCGAGCCAGCTTGCGTATTACAACCGTACAAAGTATCTTGCGGGCTTTGGTTACCAGCAGGTTGAGCTGAATCTGTTGTCTCTGAATGAAAACCGCAGAGCCGTGACGCATAAGATCAAGGTCCCCGGGGCAGTCTATGGTACATCGGGTAAGAACTCAGTAGAGTACTACCATATTGAGGGAGAAGTGTACCTGTTCTTCAACCAGGAAGGTCTGTTCAAATCTGAAACCGACGCAGGTTATACGAAAGTGCTGCGTTCTGATCCGGACGGCACACTTCGTGAAGTAGATACGAAGCACTTTGGAGACCTGAGACGTGGTATTGACGGGCGATTGTATCTTGCCTCGGCGGATGCGACAGGCGCGTTGCAGTATTACGATCTGACGGGCAACCGTTTCTATCCTGGCGATCAGAGTACGCCTGTGAGCGTTAGCGATCCTGTATCCATAAGCTATTTACCGGTGCAGGTGTTCCGCCAGCCCGAGGAGCTCGAGGCGATCTACAGCCGTTTGGTGGGTTCCAAGCTTTATGAGCTAACGGATCATCTGGGCAATGTTCATGCGGTTGTGACAGACCGCAGGGTATGGCAGGGCACAGAGGCCGTACCGGAGATATATTCGATTACGGATTATTATCCTTTTGGGAGTGAAAGGAACAGTACGGTGGATGGAATGTATAGGTTTGGCTTCAACGGACAAGAAAAGGTAGACGAGATAAAAGGAAGCGGAAACCATTATACAGCAGAGTATTGGGAATATGATCCAAGGATTGGTAGACGGTGGAATGTTGACCCAATGTATTTCAAATATGCTTGGCAAAGTCCTTATGTAGCATTCAACAATAATCCAATTCGTTATTCGGATCCTACTGGGTTGGAAGGAGAAGATGAAGTAGCTCCTGCGGGTCACACCAAAAACACAGGAGCATCAGGAAGTGATCTTTATTTGCCAACAGGTGCAACTGTCAAGACTTTTTCAGGTTCGACTACTAAGGGTGGTACAACTGGGAATACATACAATGTTACAGCAGGTGGGGTTCTATCGTTTACTATTGGTGAAGGAGATAATGCGAAAACTTATAATGCAATGTTTAATACGAAATCGGGAGAGTTTACAGGATATAAAACTAGTAGTGGGGATGTTTACAACAATCCTGCGGGTTTAAAAACTGAAGGAACAGTTGCAAAAGTTGGATTTGGCGAGACACGAGGATTGTATCCATCATCTGACGGTAGTAAGGTTGGGGCTAAACCTGAAAATTGGGATTATGAAATGTCTCAACAGCTAATGGAAGCAAGAGCTGCAATAGAGGTTGTTTCAGCAAGAAATTCACACACTCATCCTGGAGCAATCCCAAGTTCAAAAACTGCGGAAAACCAACAGAGACAGTTTGCAATTTCAGAAAATTTTCCTAGTGTACCATCAGTGATTTTAAATGACGAGAATGTAAAGTATTTTTATCTTTCTTCTTCTCCAACAAGTAATCACTCTGGACTTAGTTATAAATATAATGATATAACGTTGGTTAAAAGTTACGGACCATTCTATAATGCGGGTTCAGGAGGGGATGCAAAAGGGACGGCCCTTTATATTAATTTTTACTCAGCTACACCCAAAAAGAACTAATAAATATGAGATTCCAGATCTTTATTATAGCCCTGATTCCTTTATTAGCTTGTTGTGACTCTAACTCTACTTTTCAAAAGAAAGATTTAGTAGATGATTCTCATAACGAAGATCTTTTAAATCAGATATATGAACAATCATATCATCATTTATCTAAAGACACAGCCGAGTTTCAAGAAAGTATATCAGTTGACAATAAAAACGAACTAATATTTATAGGTGATAGTATTAAAATATTGTCAATTCCAATTGAAGGTCATCCAATCAGAAAAGACTATATTTTGTTAGTTGTATCTGATAAAAAACTTTTTTCTTCGATTAGGGTCAATGGTAATTGGATTGATAATGATGAACTTGAATTTGAGGAAAAATTTAGGTTTTTATCTAAGCCTTTAATTTATTTAGAAGATGTTAATAATGATGAGATTCCAGAGTTAATCATAAAAGACAGAATGCGTAATGGAAACTTTTTTAATGCGGCTTCAAAGCATATATTTAGTTTAAATAATTTAAAGATAAAATATATTGGGGCTTTTGAGTATATAAGCTATTTGCCTGTGGAAGGTGAATTTATGGTTCGTTACTGGGACACTCAATTCAATACTGTGAATGTATACTTAAAAAAAGAATTAGATTCCAGTGATAGTGTTAAGGTAGGAACATACAAAATGAGTATCAAAGAAGACACTCTGATTTATTATGATATAAAAATATCTCTACAGGATTTTGAGGGTCTTGAACATCTAATACCTTCACTAGGAATGACAGAATATTGAGTCCCCGCTGTTATCCTGAATGCTTATTACAGAATTTATAATTGGTATTATATGGCATGTAAAAGGCATGCAGGTATTGTTATTAAACTTATGGATTCGGTTTCAACGGACAAGAGAAAGTAGATGAAGTTGCAAAAGATCATTACACAGCTCCATTCTGGGAATACAACACTAAATCAGCTCAGCGTTGGAATCTGGCTCCAAAACCTAATCCTTCCATAAGCCCGTATGCTGTTTTTGCAGGGAATCCGATTTTTTATAGTGACCCGTTAGGGGATACGGTTCGTACAAAGTTTACAAAGAAAGCTCTCGGAAATATGGGAATGACTAAAGATGACCTAAAGCAAGGCGTAGTTCCTGATAAGCTTAAAGGTATTGTCTCACACCCCTAATTATTGGACAGCTTCGCAAAATCAGTTTAGAAGATTTTGCTTATTATTTGCCTGCACAAAGGTAGCGAACACTTCCTTGCTGTCAAGGGCCTGACAAGTGCCTCGTGCCT
>Ga0206106_100218_pt1 | contig 82127 bp, 64 predicted proteins | sample 1B1ome_FD_148677 | JGI IMG/M metagenome (GOLD analysis project Ga0206106, IMG submission 148677) | Enriched microbial communities from leaf-cutter ant dump, University of Wisconsin, Madison, United States - 1B110A | ecosystem: Environmental > Terrestrial > Nest > Insects nest > Nest dump | place...
TCGCTCTTTCGCATAGCCATCCGTCGTAACGGAACACAGCGCTCTTATCCGGTGAAGAGGGTTCCACTCTGGGCTTTAACGGAACACAGCGCCGCTATTCCGCGGTTTTCCAGTGATTTTGGCAACGCTTGTCGTTGATAAGGGCCCTCCGTTCCGTTAGCTTTTCCAAAACACCCTTTATTGCCGATTAAGGCTTCTGGGTTCCGTTGCGCTGCCGCCTCTGCCTCCACAGGTTGTTTTGCCCGTTCCACAATTAATCGACAGTCTCTTTTGTCGGGTTAGGGACCACATTCGCAGTCGCTGAGGTGCTGCAACCGGGTTTTGTCGTCTTTCTTGGATTTGAAGGGCATGATATCTCTCCGGTCGAAATGTTCTATGAAGATTACACCACAAACTTTTTTGGGAATATAGTTGCATTATTTATGGATCGTTATACTAGGTTACAAAATGCTGAGCGGCTCGACGACGATAGCGTCCGGCACATTGGTTGACCGCGGCGTGGGGGACAAACATGTCTGTTCCGCTGATTTCTCCGCGGTCATATCGGTTGGCGTGGATTATCGCGTTCGGACGAGATTGCAGCGCCATTGCGATCTCGCCGATGGCTGGTACGACGCAGGCGACTACGGAAAGTACGGAGGAAATCAATGGGGCGGCGCCGAGATCGCGCTTGCCTACGTCCGTTATGCGGGGAACGCCGCCGTCGTTTACGACAATGACGCCGCCGGCGTGCCGGATCTGATCGACAAAGCGATGTTCGGCAGCGAATACATCATGAAATTCGCCGATCAATTTGGCGGGGCCGTGTACGATCTGAAGAACAACGCTTCCTTCCATCATCCCGAGACGACAACGGACAATATAAGCGGACCAACGATCGCATGCTCAGCGGCTACGGCGTCGGCGGCTCTGTGACCTTCTCCCGCACGACGGAGGGCGGTCGGTCGACCAGTTCACGCAGACGTCGGCTTCCGCAAGTTCTAACGCCAAGTTCCAGCCGTGGCATAACCGCTTCGACATGTCGGGCTAGCGTTATTTGAACTTCCCGGTGAAAAATCCGGACTACGCCGACTTGTGCATGAAGATCGAGATGAGCGACGGCTCGCATAACTTCAACCAGATCGGCGGGTAGGCCAGCGTACCGACCGGCGTCTGGACGACTTCAAGATCGACCTCGATGTCTTGCCGTATCCGGTGAACAAAGAGAATTTTACACTCTCGATCCGGCTCAATCAAAGTACGGGCAATTACGGCGAACTGTTCATATCTCGGGCTTTAACGCCGCCACGGGCACCTCGCCGACGCTAACATTGGACGGCGTGGATCATGCGACCGGCGCGACACGGCGCACGGACAAAGCTCCCGGATGTTTGCCGTCTCAGGCATTCGACCGGGAGCTTATTTATGTTTAGTAGGTTATCCAACAGATGATTTCAACAACTTGCGGACATCGGCTTCGACGATAAGTAGTCGGTGATTCAGCGCATCAATCTGGTATTCCTGGCGGTCGGAATGGCTGGTCACCTTCCTGTCGATCAGATGGAGCATGCCCATGACGTCTTCCGTCTGCGCGTGTTCCATGCGATCCAATTGTTCTTTGATCGAGGAAAGCTGGTTCTCCATGCCTCCGAACCGATTCTCCATGCCTTCGAACCGACTCTCCATGCCTCCGAACCGATTCTCCATGCCTTCGAACTGATTCTCCATGTCTCCGAACCGACTCTCCATGCCTCCGAACCGATTCTCCATGCCTTCGAACCGACTCTCCATGCCTTCGAACCGACTCTCCATGCCTTCGAACCGACTCTCCATGCCTCCGATCCGGTTTTCCATGCCTTCGAACCGACTCTCCATGCCTCCAATCCGGTTCTCCATGCCCCCGATCCGAATCTCCACGCCTTCGATCCGGTTCTCCATGCCCCCGATCCGAATCTCCACGCCTTCGATCCGGTTCTCCATGCCCCCGAACCGATTCTCCAGATCATTTAATTTTCCCGCAATCGGAGCCAACTCTTCTTGCAGTACTTCCTTGAGTACTTCCCGCAACTGGTCCATTCTTTACACCCGCCTTAAGAGATTGGAGCTCGTTCCTAGGAGTAATTCTAAGTATATTATAGCTGAGAGAAGATGTGAATGCAAACATTAGTTCTTATAATCTGAAATGAATAGGAATTTTTAGTATCCAATTCTGATTTATAAACTGGACAACGTTGGGCATTCGATGTAACATGGGTGTTGCATACAAACATTTATGTTATAAACGAACACAAAAGAAGGAGTGAAGCTTGTGTCAGTTGCCCCCAGGTTGAATCGAATGTTCGCGTCGGACGGCAAGTGCTTTGATGTTGCAATCGATCATGGCTTTTTCAATGAATTCAGCTTCTTGTCGGGAATCGAGAATATGAAGCAGGCGATCGCCACGGTGATTGAGGCGAATCCGGACTGCGTGCAGCTGAGCGTCGGTCAAGCGCGCGCGTATCAGCAGATGCCGGGCAAGCTGAAGCCGGGGCTCGTGCTGCGGACGGATGCGGCCAACATATACGGGAAAGAACTGCCACGGCACCTGTTCAGCGAGTTGGTCGATCAGGCTATTGTGCATGCCGTGCGGCTGGATGCAGTCGCGGTGTGCGTCAACCTGCTGCTGCTGCCGGGTCAGCCGGAGCTGCACCATCAGTGCGTTCGCAACGTATCGCTGCTGAAGTCGGAGTGCGAGAAGTACGGCATGCCGCTCATGGTCGAGCCGCTCGTCATGCTGCCGAACGAAGTGAGCGGAGGCTATATGGTAGATGGCGATATCCGCAAAATTATGGCGCTTGTACGCCAGGGCGTAGAGCTGGGGGCGGACGTCATCAAAGCGGATCCTTGCGATGACGTGACCGAATATCACCGGGTGATCGAAGTCGCGTCCGGCGTGCCCGTACTCGTCAGAGGCGGCGGCCGCGCAAGCGACGAGGAAATCGTCGGGCGCACGGTGGAACTGATGAAGCAAGGCGCTTCGGGAATCGTATACGGACGCAACGTTATCCAGCATCCGAACCCTGCCGGCATGACGGCGGCGCTGATGTCGATCGTACATGAAGGCGCTGCGGCCGAACAGGCGCTGACCGTGCTGAAGGGGGAATAGCAGATGACGGGCAAGATCATTCGCTTCGGCGTCATCGGTTGCGGGCTGATGGGCAAGGAATTCGCCAGCGCGGCAGCAAGATGGTGCCATCTGACCGACCTGCCGGCAGCGCCGGTCATTACGGCGGTGTGCGACGCCAATCCCGCCGCGGCAGGCTGGTTTCAGGAGCGCGTGCCCAGCGTGAAGCGCACATACAGCGATTACCGGGATTTGCTCGCCGACCCGGAGGTGGACGCGGTCTATTGCGCGGTGCCGCATAATTTGCACGAGCAGATCTATATCGATATTATCGAGGCAGGCAAGCATTTGCTCGGAGAGAAGCCGTTCGGCATCGACAAGCAGGCGAATCGGGCGATCCTGAGGGCGGTCCAGGACCACCCGCAGGTCATGGTTCGTTGTTCCTCGGAGTTCCCCTTCTATCCGGGAGCCTACCAACTGGCGCAATGGGTGCGCGAAGGAAAGTTCGGACGGATCATCGAGGTGGAGGCCGGCTTCTGGCACTCGAGCGACCTGGACCCGAACAAGCCGATCAACTGGAAGAGGATCGTCGCCGCGAACGGCGAATATGGCTGTTTGGGAGATCTCGGCATGCATGTGCTGCATTTGCCGCTGCGCTTCGGCTGGCGGCCGAAGAGCGTGCGCGCGTTGCTGTCGAAGATCGTGCCGGAGCGCCCGAATGCAGCCGGAGAGATAACGGCTTGCGAAACTTGGGATAACGCCATTCTCGCATGCGATGTGGAAGATGAACGCTACGGCTCCTTCCCGATGGTGCTGTCGACGAAGCGGATTGCGCCGGGCCATGCGAATACGTGGTTCTTGCGCATTAACGGTACGGAGCTGTCCGCCGAATTCAACACGAAGAATCCGAAGCAAGTGGCTTCGCTTCCTTATACGTCCGGCGGCCCGCAAGCCTGGCACGTCATGGATGTGCCTTATAACACGGCATATGGGACGATTACGGGCGGCATCTTCGAATTCGGGTTCTCGGATTCGATTCTGCAGATGTGGGCGGCGTTCTGTGATGAGATCGCCGACGGCAAGACGCGTCAGCCTCTGCATTGCGCGACGCCGCAGGAGACGGCAGACAGCCATACGCTGTTTACGGCAGCGCTGGAATCGGAGAAGACGGGACAGACCGTCCAGCTCAACTGGGAGGACTAACCATGCAGCAGCGCAGCGTGGATGTCGTGGTGGCAGGACATATTTGCCTGGATGTGATCCCTGCCCTTCACGGCCGGCCGGCGGGGATGGACAGCCTGTTTGTGCCAGGCAAGCTTGTCGATGTCGGCCCGGCCGTCATGTCTACCGGAGGCGCCGTATCCAATACCGGCATTGCCTTGCACCGGTTGGGCGCCCGGGTTCGCCTGATGGGCAAGGTGGGAAGGGACCCGTTCGGCCGCAACATTCTGGATATCGTGCAAGCGGCAGGTGCCAGGCTGAGCGAGGACATGATCGTGACCGACGGGGAGCACAGCTCGTACAGCATCGTGATCAGCCCGCCCGGGATCGATCGCGTCTTCCTGCACCATACCGGCACGAATGACACGTTCGTCAGCGACGACGTGCAGGAGGAAGCGGTCCGGCAGGCGCGCCTGTTTCATTTTGGCTATCCGCCGTTGATGCGAAGCATGTACCGAAGCGACGGGGCAGAGCTGGAACGCCTGTTCCGCAAGGTGAAGCAGGTCGGGCTCACCACATCGCTGGACTTGGCCAAGCCGGATCCGGCTTCGGATGCGGGCAAGGCGGATTGGCAGCGCATCTTGAGCCGTACGCTGCCGCATGTCGATCTGTTTCTGCCGAGCCTGGAGGAAATTTTGTTCATGCTGGATCGGGCGAAGTTCGAACAGCTGGAAGCGGCTCACGGCAGCAGCCTGCTCGGAGCGGTGGACGGCGATTTGCTGGCATGGCTGGCGGACCGGCTGCTCGGATACGGCACTGCCGTGGCGGCCATCAAGCTCGGCGAATACGGTCTCTATATGCGAACGACGGCTGATCGGGCAAGGCTGGCCGCGATGGGAGCGTGCGCGCCGCAATCGCCGGATTGGTTGAACCGGGAATCCCTGACGACTTGCTATCAAGTGGACGTGGCCGGTACGACGGGGGCGGGCGATTGCACGATCGCGGGGTTCCTGATGGGCGTGATTGGCGGAGCGGCACCGCATGAAGCGCTGCGCGGCGCGGTAGCGGTAGGGGCGTGCAACGTGGAGCGGGCGGATGCGACCAGCGGCGTCCCGTCGTGGTCCGATGTGGAGCGGCGGCTGGCCGGCGGCTGGGAACGCCACCCGCAGGTGCTGAGGCTCGAAGGCTGGGTATGGGACGAGCGACTGGCTATCTGGCGAGGGCCGGGCGACGGGTTCGGCGCTGGGCATTCATAAATTGAAGGGCGGAGATTCCGATGAAACGAAGTGAGATCAGGCAAGCGCAGACGCAGGCGGCAGAGCTGTTCGATCGCGCGGGGATCGTGCTCACGCCGCAAGAGCGCGAACAGATCGAGATCGCGGATTTCGGGTTGGATGATTTCGATCGGCAAGGCCTGGCACTTGTCACCTATGTGAATACCGATCGATATTGCGGCAAGGAGCTTGTCTTGCTGCCGGGGCAGACGTGCCCCGAGCACAAGCATCCGCCGATCGGAAGCGAGCCCGGCAAGATGGAGACGTTCCGCTGCCGTTACGGCAAGGTGATCTTGTATGTGGAAGGGGATGCGAGTCCTGAGCGGCAAGCGGTCGTCCCGTCCGGAAGCGAATCCGCCTATACGGTGTTTTGCGAGATTGCCTTGAGTCCGGGGGAGCAATATACGATTCCGCCCGGCACGCTGCACTGGTTCCAGGGCGGGCCGGAGGGTGCCGTCGTAACGGAGTTTTCCAGCACAAGCCGCGACGAAGCGGACATTTTCACGGATTCTCGCGTTCAGCGCATGCCGCTCGTGGAAGAGGATTGAAGATCGGGGCGATTGACCAATGAACTTATACGGTAAGTCGTGGTCCAGGCGGGACATCGAAGCGCGAGTCGGCAGAATGGAGCAGATCGGCGGCGTGCAGCGTTACCGCTGTACGGAAGGGCCGGAGGAAGGAACGGAAATCATTCGGGTGCGAACCGGGGCGGGATTGACCTATGAGGTCACTCCTTCCCGCGGGTTGGATATCGGATTGACGGAGTACGGCGGAAGCCCGCTCAGTTGGCAATCGGGCAACGGCGGCGCGCATCCCTCCTATTATGACGCATCCGGCAAGGGGTGGCTGCGAACGGCATCCGGCGGCTTGCTCATGACCTGCGGGCTCATGCAAGTCGGCTTGCCCTGCGAGGACGAGGGCGAGCGGCTGGGCATGCATGGCCGCGCGCACCATACGCCGGCACGTCAAGTTTCCGCGCGGAGCGAGTGGCAAGGGGACGAATACGTCATGACGGTCTCGGGCGTGATCGAGGAAACTTCGATGTTCGGAGGACATCTCCGGTTGACCCGGACGATCACCAGCCGGATGGGGAGCAACCGCATCGGCATTCGCGACGGCGTCGAGAATGTCGGCTTCGCAGCTTGCCCGCACATGATGCTGTATCATTTCAACTTCGGATTTCCGCTGATGAGCGAAGATGCGCGCATCCGGATCGCGAGCGCCGGCATCCGGCCGGCAGACGGCCAGGCGCCGGTTGCCGGATTTGACGAATGGCAGGCTCCGGTGGCAGATTATAAGGAAAGAGTTTATTATCACGATATGGCCGGGCCCTATGCGCAGGCTGAAATCGACAATCCGGTATTTCCTGCCGCCGGCGGCGATTCCGTCGCTCTGCGGGCACAACTGGTTTGGAAGACGGACGCGCTGCCGCAATTCGTACAATGGAAGATGCCGGGCGCGGGCGTTCATGCGCTCGGATTGGAACCGTCGAATTGCCTGGTGGAAGGCCGTGCACGGGAGAGGCAGCGAGGGACGCTGACGATGCTGGAGCCCGGAGAATGCAAGGAATACGAGCTGGATTTTCAGGTGGACCACTATCGTCAGGAAGATGGGGAGTCGGCGGCATGGCAAGCTTAAATGCGAGGCAGCAGCAGATGCTTGAGCAGATTCAAGCGGAAGGCGAATTGAAAATCACCGAGCTGAAGCTGCGTTATGACGTGACGGAAATGACGATCAGGCGAGACTTGGAGAAGCTGGAGAAGCTTGGGGATGTGCGCCGGACGTTCGGGGGCGTCGTATGGATCGGCAAGGATGTCGCGCTGCAGGTGCGTGCCGAGACGATGCGGGAGGAGAAGATCCGGATCGGGAAGAAGGCGGCCGCTCTCGTACAGCCCGGCGAATCGATCTTCATCGACGGAGGGTCCACGACGCTCCAGGTTGCCCGCAGCCTGCCGTCGCTTGCAGGATTGACGGTCGTGACGAATGCGCTGAACGTGGCCGCCGAATTGCAGAACCGGAACATCCCGGTCATCGTAACCGGCGGCATACTGAGAGAGTCCACTTCCTCGATGGTCGGGCCGATCGCCTCCCAGACGATTTCCCAGATGGTGTTCGATCGGGCTTTCCTCGGTGCCTCCGGCTTTACGCCCGGCCACGGCTTCAGCAACACGAACCTGTACGAGGCGGAAATCAAGCGGCTGGCGATCAGGCAGGCGAAGCAAGCGAATGTCGTGATTGATCATAGCAAATTCGGCGTGAAGGTGCTGTTCTCCTTCGCGGAGCTTGGCAGCGTCCACCGGCTGGTTACGGATCAGGCGCCTGAGGCGGAGACGTTGCGGCAGTGCAGCGAAGCAGAAATGGAGATTGCAGTCGCAGACGGGAATCGCTGAAGAGAATCGCTAAAGGTTAAACGCGCTTGCCGACACGAAACGCTGCGGTCGGCGGGCGGCGGAACGGCAGCGGATACCGGCTCATCATGCGGCGGCATTTTCTATCAGGGCAACGCAACCCCATATTCATCCATGGATAGCTTATTCCCTTCTGTACAAGGACGAAGGAATAAGCTATTGTTGTCTATATCAGCAATGGAAACGAGAAATTGGCTGGAGGTTTGTACAAGCAGATGAAGACGATGAATTGTCCATTCATGAAATACGAGGAAAGCGTGTGGGGGAGATTGCCTGCCCAGCCGCTCGTGGACGTGGTGACCGGCGCCGGTACGAGGGTAGCGACGACGGTGCAAGCCTGCCGGGATTCGGAGGCGCTCTATATCCGATTCGAATGCGAGGACGATCATGTCGTATCCGACTATACGAAGCGGGACGAGCCGCTGTACGAGCAGGACGTCGTGGAAATTTTCCTGGACGAAGAAGGCGCAGGCCGCCGGTATCTCGAGCTTGAGATCAGCCCGCACAACGTTGTGTTCGATGCCCTGATCAAGAACGACGAAGGCCAGATACACGTGTATACCGAATGGGATGCAGCCGGGATGGAGACGAGCGTGGACGTACAAGGCGTCAAACGCGTGTACGTGATCAAGCTGCCGTTCGTTCACTTCGCGGCATTGCCTGAATCTGGAACGAAGTGGCGCGTCAACTTCTACCGGATCGACGAGAGCCCGGAAGGCAAGCGGGAATATCAGGCCTGGTCGCCGACAGGGGCCGTCGATTATCATCTTCCGGCACACTTTGGCACCTTGTTGTTCGAATAAGCTGCAGACTAGATTCCCCGCTGCTCCTGCCATAGGAGCAGCGGGGTTTTTAATTTATTGGATTTATAAGCTTCACGCCAATTCGTCGGGAGCGGCGGTCGGTTGGAAGGAAATAGACGCTGAGATCGCCAATTCGTCGGGAGCGGCGGTCGGTTGGAAGGAAAGAAGACGAAGCCGTTTTTACTTACAGCCCGCACCAACAGCGCCCGCTGCCCCGCCAATACCGCCCATATGGTGCAGTCCGCATCAACAGCGCCCGCAGCCCCGCCAATCGGCATCTTCTTGTTGCATTCCATATACATATGCGATATATTGCATATCAAGAGGTCATATGCGAAGGAAGGGAAGATTCGCTTGCCGGTGCCGCCCGACTTTACCACCCCGATCCGGATGTCTGCGAAGGAGCGGGCGTTCTCGCAGCTCCAGCGCTGGATCATCGAAGGCGTGCTCCATCCCGGCGAGAAGCTGCTGGACGCCGAACTGGCAGAATCGCTTGCGGTCAGCCGGACGCCGATTCGGGAAGCGCTGCAGCTGCTTGAGGTGCAGGGGCTCGTCTCCATGCAGCCGGGGAAGGAAACAAGAGTTACGCAGATCGAGAAGAACGACATTTTCAAGCTGTACCCGACCCTGGCCGCGCTCCACGCCCTTGCAGCCGAGCTTGCGGCAGCGCACATTCTTCCCGAACAGTTGGAGATGCTGCGTGAGCTTAACGTCCGATTTGGCCATGCTATGGAGAACGGGCAGCCTTACCAGGCGATGGAACACGATGAACAATTTCACAATTTGATCGTGGACGCGGCTGACAATGCCTATATCGCCTCTTTCAGCGCTTCGCTGCAAATTCACATTCGGAGATTCAAGTACGTCTTTCTCAAGCAGCCGATGCCCGGATCGCTGACCGCTTCGGTAGAAGAGCACGCGGCGATCGTTCGGGCGTTGGAGCAGCGCGACGCGCAAGAGGCGGCGGCGATGATGAAGCAGAATTTGATTCGCCCCATGCACGAGCTTTACGCCTTAATCTGAATTCAAACTCAACCGGAAGAAAGGATGGGAAGGCAATGACCAATCCCAAAGATTTGCGAATTCAAAGCCATGTCATCAGCGAGGGCGTGAACCGCGCGCCGAATCGGGCGATGCTGCGAGCCGTCGGATTTGAGGACGAGGATTTCAAAAAGCCGATGATCGGCATCGCCAGCACGTGGAGCGAAGTGACGCCTTGCAACATGCATATCGACAAGCTCGCCTTGGCGGCGAAGAACGGCGCCCGGGAGCAGGGGGGAGCGCCGCTCGTCTTCAACACGATCACCGTATCCGACGGAATTGCGATGGGCCATGCGGGCATGACCTTCTCGCTGCCGAGCCGCGAGACGATTGCGGATTCCATCGAGATCGTGACCGGCGCGGAGCGATTCGACGGCCTCGTCGCGATCGGCGGCTGCGACAAAAATACGCCGGCTTGCCTGATGGCGATCGGCAGGATGAACCTGCCGGCGGTCTACATTTACGGAGGCACGATTCAGCCCGGCCATCTGGACGGCAAGGAAGTGGACATCGTCAGCGCGTTCGAAGCGGTCGGGCAGTACCATGAAGGCCGGATCGACGACCAACAACTGCACCGGGTCGAATGCAGCGTATGCCCGGGCCCGGGTGCGTGCGGCGGGATGTATACGGCGAATACGATGGCGGCGGCGGCCGAAGCGCTCGGCATGAGCTTGCCGGGCTCCTCTTCGACGCCGGCCGTCTCTTCCCATAAGGCCGAGGAATGCGAGGATGCGGGCAGGCAAGTGCTGGATTTGCTGAAGGCGAACATCCGCCCTCGGGATATTATGACGAAGCAGGCGTTCGAGAACGCGATTACCGTCGTCATGGCGCTGGGCGGTTCGACCAATGCTTTCCTGCATCTGCTGGCCATCGCCCATTCGGTGGAAGTGGATTTGACCTATGACGATTTCGAACGGATTCGCGCGAACGTGCCGCACCTGGCCGACCTGAAGCCGAGCGGCCGATACGTCATGCAGGATTTGAGCGATGTCGGCGGCGTTCCCGGCGTGATGAAACTGCTGCTCGATCGCGGCCTGCTGCACGGGGATTGTCTGACGGTGACGGGCAAGACGCTGGCGGAAAATGTGGCTGAGGCGACGCTTGCGGAAGGGCAGGACGTGATTCGTCCATTCGACAACCCGTTGAAGCCGAGCGGCCCGCTCGTCGTGCTCAGGGGCAACTTGGCCCCGGAAGGCGCGATCGCCAAAATGTCGGGCATCAAGAAGCAGCGCTTCACCGGTCCGGCGCGCGTCTACGACAGCGAGGAAGCGGCGACGGAAGCGATCGTGAACGATCAGATCCGCAAGGGCGACGTGTTGGTCATCCGCTATTGCGGGCCGAAGGGCGGGCCGGGCATGCCCGAAATGCTGTCCGTAACGGCGCTCATTATCGGCAAAGGACTGGGCGGGGACGTGGCGCTCATTACCGACGGCCGGTTCTCCGGCGGTTCGCATGGATTCGTCGTGGGGCACGTGGCGCCGGAAGCGCAAGTAGGCGGCAACATCGCCTATTTGCAGGAAGGCGATCTGGTGACGATCGACAGCGAGACGCACGAGATTTCGTTCCAGGTATCGGATGACGAGCTGGATACGCGCAAGCAGAATTGGAAGCAGCCGCCGCTCAAGGCGACGAACGGAGCGCTTGCCAAGTACGCCCGGCTTGTGTCTTCTGCTGCCAAAGGAGCGGTTACCGACCTGTTCGAAGATTGACATAAGACATTCTACCTAACAAAGTGGTGACATTCCTCACATTGTCTGATACAATTTACCTAGACCTCCAAAACAACGTGATAGGTCTCATAATCGAATAAAGGCACACCTGTCGAAAGGCAGGGCCGCAAAACCACGGGACTAAAGCGCACGTATGCGCCATGTCAGCCGGGCTGCCGAAATGTGAGATGATGAAAAGCCCTCTATTTCGAGGGCTTTTTCGTGTTCGTATTCGGTATGCGATGTCAGGATTCGTCTTTGCTGCCCAAGGAGCCTGTGATCGTCAAGTTGCTGTATTGGATCAAGTCCAATTCGTAAGGATGGAGTACGGTGGAGCCGTCCGCTTCCCGGATGATTCGCACCACAGGTCGATGATTGCGCGATACGTTCGACTCCGACACGATGCCGATCTGCCCGTTGCTGAGTTGAATGACGGAAGACACCGGGAAGATGAATACGTTGCGCAGAAACAACCAGACGAGCGAAATGTCGAAATCGTAATTGCCTGCTGCAAACAGGTACTCTACCGCATCGCCGGGTGTGAAAGCGTTGCGATAATGCCGCGGAGACATTAAGGCATCGTACAAGTCGGCCAAGCCGACGATTTGCGCGAATTCGGGCGTGTCGTCCGCCTTCAGGTTGAACGGGTATCCTTCGCCCCGATATCTCTCATGATGCAGCAAGGCGCACTTGGCGGAGGCAAGCGAAATCCCGTTCACGGAAGACAGGATGCGGTAGCCTTCTGTCGTATGCTGGCGAATCAAGGCGCGCTCTTCTGTCTTCAGCGGGCCTTTCTTGCGCAGCAGGTCTTGCGGAATCAAGGTCATGCCGATATCGAACAGCAGCGCTCCCATTACGAGCTCGTACAAGCGGTTCATATCGTAATTGTTCGCCATGCCCATCACGCAGGACAGCATGCCTACTCGCAACGAATGCTGGAACAAGAAAGAATCGGTCTGGTACAGCACGCCCAGTTCCTCCGCCAACTGCCGATTGCTGACGATTTCCTGCAGAATCTCGCGAATGCGCCGCTTTTGCCTTTCTTCCTTGAAAGGCACGGCCATATACGACAATTCGTGATCCGACTGGGCCATACGGATCAATTGCTTGCATGCCGCAATCCGGGATTCCTCGTCGTTCTTCTTCGATTCCCGCTGGGTTGAAGTCAATAGCTCCCACCGGCTGGCAGGAGATGTATAAGGAATTCTACCGATCGATAGAGAGGGAGTGGACGACTCGACATCTTGAATGAATACCGACGTGATGCCCAATTTTTTCAGGCGTTCGATGTAATACTCCGTAAGCCTAGTACCGGTCTCCAACATGGTGGCGCCGCTACTGCCCGTCACTGGCCTGGCCAGACGGGTGCCAGGTGCCAGTTCGAACAGGTTCATCTCTCTCAAGTTCATTCTCTCCCTTGGCTTTGGCCCCTGGGGAGTCTGACAATGCTGATAGTTGGACCAAAATCAGAGGAGGAACAACATGCCGAAGCTGAACGCACGACTCCATGAAAACGCCATCCCCGTCGCAACGGACGAACGGATCGTCTCGATGTTTTTGGCGTCCTATCGGGATCGCTCCGTCTATACGACTCGGAATTACCGCCTGGCCATACGGCATTATCGTCAATATATTCAGCCCAAGACGCTGCGCGAAGTGACCTGGGTGGAGGTAGAGAGTTATAAGAATGCGCTATTGACCGGGCAGGACCTGAAAGATAGCAGGAAGCTGTCTCCGGCAACCGCCGCCGTCTACTTGGCTTCGATTCGATCGTTGTACAAGTGGGCCAGCGATCCGAACATCGGCTTGCTTCCCCTCAATCCGACAACGCCGATCCGCATGCCCAAAATCCAAATCACCAGCCGCAATCGGATCTTGACCCGATCGGATCTGGAGAAGCTGCTGCAAGCCCTCAGACAACAAGGAACGAGAAATTATCTTATCGGACTCATGTTGGCAATGACGGGATTGCGGGTGTCCGAATTGGTCGACCTGGAATGGCGCGATTTTCAGGAAGACATTACGGAAAGCTTCGTATGGCTTATCGTCCGCAACGGCAAAGGCGGGAAAACCCGGAACGTAAAAGTGCCCGCCCTGCTATGGAAGTTCTTGCGCAAATACGCGGAAGAGATGAAAGCGCAAGGGACTTACGAACCGGATTCGCGTCTGTTTCCGATCTCGGTGCGGCAAGTCGACCGTATTCTCGCAAGAGCCAGAAAGACGTGCAAGCTGGGCAAATCCGCGACACCGCACTGGTTCCGCCATACGAACGCAACGCTTGCGCTGCTGAATGGCGCTTCCTTGCAGCAGGTTCAGGAATCGCTCGGCCACACGGATATCTCGACAACGCAGCGCTACCTGCATACGGTCGAATTCATGAAAAAGTCGGCTCCCGACTATGTCGCGGACAGTCTCATTCATCTCATCGAAAAGCGAAAACGTTCATGACAATTCCGACAGGATATGCTACAATTGGACTAGAAATCGCCTCGAAATATGTGGTATTTTGGTCCAACTATCAGCATTGTGCGTCCTGTGGTTCTATTGTATCTCTATGTAATGAACAATCACTGAACAAAGTGCCGTCCCGCCGTGAGGTTGGGGCGGTTTTTACTTTTCTGGCCAGGTGAAGCGGAATTTCGAGCCCGCCACTTGGCGCCTGTCGCTCGTGTGATTGGGAAATTCCTGTTATGATCTGATATGTAAGTTCGACCGACATTTCGAAATGATGGGTGTGAAGCTGTTGTGAACGATACGCTCTTTCTGGGGCCGCTGATCGTGCCTGTGCGCCTGCTTTTGCTCGTTGTTGCCGGTATTGCCGGGTATGCGGCGCTGCGGTACAGGCTTCGTCGGGCAGGCGCTGCGGCGGACGAACAGAAGATGTTGCTCGATCCGCTGGGGCATGTCGTGTTCGCCGGCCTGCTTATTTGGAAATTCAGTCCGCTTCTTCTGGATACCCGGTTCGTCCTTGACCATCCGCTGACCTTGCTTTATTTTACGGGGGGAAATGCCGGGCTGCTGCTGGCGGCGTTGTATGCGGCGATTGTGCTTGGATACCGGACCTGGAAGAACAGTCTGCCAACATTGCTGTTCCCGGATGCGCTGTTGACCTGCTTATTGGCCGGAGGCGGCGCGTACATGCTGCAGTCGGCGGTGTTCCGGCATGGCGGATGGTTCGCCGCGATCGCATCTGCGATGGGGTTCCTGCTTTATTATATGCAGCTTCGCGACAAGCATCCGGTGGGAAGCCGGAAATCCGGCAATCTGCTCACGGTCGCGATCCTGTTCGGATTGGTCCTTGGCATGGTGCATGGAGCCGTACAGCCAAGCCGAAGTATGGCCGATGCTGACGGTATTGGTATTCAAATCGGGGATATCGCCGCGGATTTCACGCTGACCTCTCTGGAGGGCGAGACCGTTCGATTGTCCGATTATCGGGGCAAGAAGGTGCTGCTCAACTTCTGGGCGACGTGGTGCCCGCCTTGCAAGGCCGAAATGCCGCATGTGCAGAAATTTTATGAGGATGAACAGCAACGGGATGTGGTCGTGCTCGGCGTCAATTTGACGGATACGGAGAAGTCGGCGGATAAAGTCGGCCAATTCGTACGTGCGAGAGAGTTGACTTTTCCGATTGTGCTGGACGAAGCGGGCCTGGCGAGCGATCTGTATCGGGTGCGGGCCTATCCGACCTCGATCGTCATCGACTCGCAAGGCGTCATTCGCGGCAAAATGCAGGGCGCGATGAGCTATGACAGCTTGCGAAGCGCATTCCGAAATCTCGAATAATTTTTGATGATGATTTGTTAATATTCGGCCGAAGAGCGCGCGGCACAAGGATTTCGGCTGCGCGCCGCCGCCGTTTCCACTTTTTGCGTCATGAACTCTCGCATCCGACCTGATAGACTTGGAGACGTTCCAAGCCGAACCATTACGGACATCAAGGAGGATGCAAGCACATGAAGAAGTTCAACGGATTCACGAAGTGGCTGACGGTAGGCGCATTGACGCTGGCGATCTCCATCCCGGCAGGTGCGGCATCGGCGGCGGATACGGCAGGCAGCAGCAACGGCACGACCGTTCAATATAAAGTGTTTTACGCAGGTGTGGGAGACTACGGAGATTGGGGCACGTGGCTGCAGCAATATTTTCAGACCCATTATCCCGTAAAGACGCAGCCGACGGTCGAGCAGCCGACCGCACAGCCGAAGCCGCAGCAACCGACGGTTCAGCAGCCGACGACCCAACCGAAGCCGCAGCAACCGACAACGACGAAGCCGTCCACGCCTGCTTCGAATGCCGGTACGGCGAACCAGGCGGCCGATTCTTCCAGCTATGCGGCGCAAGTGGTCACATTGGTGAACCAGGAGCGCGCGAAGGCAGGGCTGAGCCCGCTGTCCAGTCATGCAGAACTGGCCAACATGGCCATGGTCAAAGCGAAGGATATGAAGAACAACAATTATTTCGATCACAATTCGCCGACGTACGGCTCCCCGTTCGACATGATGAAGTCGTTCGGCATCTCGTACCGCTATGCGGGAGAGAATATCGCGATGGGGCAGCGCACGCCGCAGGAAGTCATGAACGCGTGGATGAACAGCCAGGGCCATAAGGCGAACATCCTGAGCAGCAATTTCACGTCCATCGGCGTTGCCTACTACAACGGTGCTTGGGTGCAAGAGTTTATCGGGTAATGCAAAGCAGATGATCGCTGGAACGCTGTTGATCCCCCTCGTCAGAGTTGGCTGACGAAGGGGATCTTGTTTATTTGTCCTTATGACGGCTTCAAGTGCCTGACTGACCGGCTGGCTGGATTCGTGCTTGAGTACTCTGACGATTCATGATACTCTTAATATGTGGTACTACCATAGTACCGAAAATCAAAAAAAGGTGAGGAACAAGATGCGTACAATTCAAGATATTCAACAGGAGCACCGGGCACTTCCGATATTCAATACCGAGACATGGATGTATGAAGAGTTCGAAGTCGGACAAAAAATCCGTTCGATGCGCCGGACGATTTCCGAAGGTGAGGCGATGCAATTCAACGCATTGGTGCTGGATATGCACCCGTACGTTGCGGACGATATCTTTGCACGCGAAGAAGGGCTTTTCGGCCGCAGACTGGTTGCCGGCGCGATGGTGTTCAGTCTGGGTCTTGGTCTGATGGCGCACAACAACATTCATACGTTCAGCTATGGTTATGACAAACTGCGGTTTATCAAGCCGGTGTTTATCGGCGACACGATCTATACCGTCCGTACTCATCTCGAGAAGCGCCCGAAGTACAAAGAGATGGGACTGGTCAAGGTCAGTTACGAAGTATACAAGAACGAAGGCGAGCTTGTACTGTATTGTGAGCATCTGCAAACCGTGAAATACCGGAACCCGGAGAAGTGGCAAGACCAGGTAGAGAAAAAATAAGCAGCACGCAGCAAAAAACTTCCTGAACGGGACCGGCACCGTTCAGGAAGTTTTTTTACTCTTTGACTGCCCCGATCATAACCCCTTTTACGAAATATCTTTGCAAAAAAGGATACACGATGAGAACAGGAAACGCGCCGATCAAGATTTGCGAGGCTTTCACGGTTCGGTCGGAAATGTCCGCCAGGTCCCTCATGTTGGTAACGAGCTTGGAGAAATCGACCTGGACGATAATCATCTGCAGCAAGGTGGCAAGCGGCCATTTTTGATCTTTCATATAAATCATGCCGTCAAACCAGGAATTCCAATGAAACACCAGAGTAAACAAAGATAACGTTGAAATCGCGGGCAGGGAGACCGGCACATAGACGAACACCAATGTGCGTATTTGACCTGCTCCGTCTATAAGCGCAGCCTCTTCCAAATCTTTGGGTATGGCTCTGAAGAAATTGAGCATGAGCAGAATGTTCCAGACGCTGACTGCCGAGGGAAGCACCAGCGCCCAGATCGTATTCAGCAAGTGCAGTTTCTGCATCACAATATAAGAGGGTACAAGGCCGCCGCTAAAAAGCATCGTAATGACGAGAAGCCACATGTAGACGTTTTTCCTGCGAAAGACCCGTACTTCTTTGGATAGCGGATATGCGGAAATAATCGTGATCAACATGCAGAGCGAGACGCCGACGATGGCGCGGACGACGGAGTTTCCGAAGCTGTGAATAAAGTTGTCGTTGCCGATCGTTTCCCGGTAAGCGTCCAAAGTGAATTCCTTCGGCCAGAACGTTACCAGATTGCCGGAGGCGGGAGCCTGGCCGCTTAAGGAAACGGCCAGTACGTGGATCATGGGCAGCACGCACATGATCGAGAGAAGTGCCAGGAAGGCAAGAATCAAAGCATAGAAAAAACGGTATGTGCCGGATTTATAGTACATCGTTGCTTCCTCCTAAATGCTTCCAGCCTGATAGCAGCTTTGTCATGCTCAAAAGATGCGGTAATTCGCCAGTTTATAAGCCAGCCGATAACAGGTGACGATCAGGACAAGCCCCACGACCGATTTGAACATCCCGATCGCAGTACCGAAGCTGAATTCGCCGCTTATCAAGGCAACCCGGTACACGAAGGTGTCGATAATGTCGCCTTTGTCATACACGAGCGGGCTGTACGTATTGAAGATCTGGTCGAAGTTGGCGTTCAATATATTGCCCAGCGATAGAGTCAGAAGCACAATAACAACCGGCATAATTGCGGGCAAGGTAATATGCCAGGTTTGCTTCAGCCTCGCAGCGCCGTCAATTTCGGCAGCTTCGTACAGATCAGGATTCACGCCGGACAATGCAGCCAAATAGACGATGGTAGCGAAGCCGAATTCCTTCCACACGTCTGTTGCAACAACCATGTACCTGTACGTGGTGCCATCGCTGAAAAACGGAATCGGCTTCATGTGGAACACCTGGACGAGAAATTGATTCACCAATCCATTGACGGACAAAATATCGATCAGAATTCCGCTGAAAATGACCCAGGACAGAAAATGAGGCAAATAAACCAATGTTTGCACGAACCGCTTGAACGCCATTTTGCGAACTTCGTTGAGCAGCAGCGCAAAGAAGAGCGGGAACGAATTCTGAGCGATGATCTTCATGCCCGAGATGATGAAGGTGTTCATAATGACCTGGATCCCGTCGTCGCGTTCGAAGATGTACTTGAAATGTTTAAGTCCTACCCATTCCGATTGCGTGAACCCCAGCCAAGGCTTATAATCCTGGAACGCCATCACCAGACCGAGCATGGGCAAATACGAAAACAAAACGATCAGCACGACGGCCGGGATCATCATCGTATGAAAGATAAGCTGTGTTTTCGAGGATCGTTTTTTTTCCATTGGCAGTTTTCTCTCCTTGATTTTGTTTGCCATTTCACCTATGTTTAGGAATACTTGCCGACTATGCTGCTTGGGAGCGTAATGAAATCGTACCTTGCCGACTCTCTTCAAGAAAGAAGAAATTCTTTACTTGATGATAGTATCTTAACTTCAAAAGGGATGGTGTGGAGTGCATGCGTCCGAACGGCTTATCCATCTTTTCCAAGATGCTGATCTTGATCGTCCTGCTGCTGCTTCCCGTTGTATATCTTTACTTGTATTTCAACAGCCTGTCCGAATCGAACACGAAAAAGGAAATTCAACAGTCGGCTGCCAGCAGGTTGGCTTACTCCCTGAATCAAATTGAAAGCAGTTTCGACAGCATGATGCTCCTGGCGGGATTGATCTCGCAGGATGCCAGTCTGCGCGAATTGGAAGCCAGCAATTTCGACAGCGATTTATTCGATCGGATGAAGACGGAAACGGCGGTTGCGGAAAAAATCCAGATGCTCAGCGCTTCGGGAAAGTGGAAAAACGACATTACGCTGTTTCTGCCCGGCAAGAAGCAGGCGATCTCCACCTTATCGTCCGTGTCTTATGAGATAGACGCTTTGACGGACAGTCTAAGCCGCAACTGGTCTTATCGGTCGTTTGCCGCAAACGCAAGCGGTTCGCAAGCCACCAGCTTCGTGTACCATCTGGTCGGCCCGTTGTCCGCCGCTTCAGAGCTGGAGACGGCAAACTACGTGATTGAAATTCGTGTACCGGGCAGCAACCTGATCGGCATGCTTGGCCAGTTCAAAGCCGGCAATACGCAGGGAGATCCATTTTTGTTCAATCCGGATACCGGGGAGACGATATTGAACGCGTCTTCGAAGCCTGATGCCGTGAAGGCGATCATCGGTCATATTGCCGGACGGTTGTCCATGCAGAACGCAACGGCTGTCAATGAAGAAATGACGATTGACGGAAGGCCGTACTTGATCAATGCGAAGAAGTCTTCCAAAATCGGGTGGTATTTGGTTGATTACACGCCGCTTTCCACAGCTTTTTCGTCCATCGCGAACAGCCGCAATGTGTTTTATCTATCGGTGGGAATGCTATTGTTAATGGCCGTGGTCGCTTCTTTCATGTTCTACTGGCATGTGCAAACTCCGGTTACCTGGTTGGTCAGAGGGGTTCAAAGTCTGAAGAAAGGCGATTATTCGGCACGAATTCCGCTGAGAGGCCCTTCCGAATTCCGATTTTTGTTCGAACGATTTAACGGGATGGCCAGCGAAATACAAACGTTGATTGAAAATGTGTACCAGGAGAAGCTGCGATCCAGAGAAGCGACCTTGAAGCAGCTGCAAGCGCAGATTAACCCGCATTTTCTTTATAATTGCTTGTTTTTTATTAAAAACATGTCAGGCATCGGCCATTATGAAGCGGTTGAAAAAATGTCGGTCAGCCTGGGGGAATTTTACCGTTATGTGACGAGAACGGAGAAAAGACTCGCCACCGTAAGAGAAGAGGCCGAATTTGTCCGGCATTATTTAAATATCCAGCATCTTCGCATGCCGCGACTGAAAGTGGAGTGGGAAATAAGCGAGGACCTGTTCGATCTGGAAATTCCCCGGCTGTTGATTCAGCCGATCGTGGAAAACGCCATCGTGCACGGCATCGAAAATATTAAGGGGGAAGGGCTTGTAAAAATTGAGGGAAAGAGAGAAGGGACCGGATGCTTGTTCACCGTCGAGGATAACGGTAAAGGCATGACCCCGGAACAAATGGATCGCTTGCAGCAGACCGTGACGATGCCCCTTTCGGACGAAATGGGCTGCGGCGTTTGGAATATTAACCAGCGGCTTATTCATGAATTCGGAGCCGGAGCGAAGCTGCATTTTTTTCAATCGCCTTTGGGCGGGTTGGGCGTACGAATGTCGTGGAACTTCGCAAAGGAGGAAGAATGACATGTATCAGATCATGTTCGTGGATGATGAGGTTTCGGTGGCAAACAGTCTTGAAACGATCTTGCCATGGGACACATTGGGCATTGAGATCGTTCATAAAGCATATTCCGGCAGTGAGGCGCTCGAACTGTTGAATCGGCACCCGATCGATATTATCGTGACGGATATCCGGATGCCGGAGATGTCCGGAATTGAACTGTCGGAGACGATCCACAAGCGGTGGAAGCACAAGGACATTATTTTTTTGACGGGACACTCCGATTTTGACTATGCCAAGCACGCAATTCAAATCCAGGCGGCCGATTACATTTTGAAACCGGTGGCCAACGACGATTTACTGCAAGCCATTCGCGACGTGATTCATCGCAAGGAGCAAAATCAACTGCGGGACACTGCTTTTCAGAAAGCGGTTCATACGCTGAACGAACATTTGCCGCTCATGCAGGCGTTTTTGTTGAACGAGCTTTTGCAGGGGCGAAAATATGATCGTGATATCCTGGTGAAGAAACTGGAAATGATGAAGCTGTCCGCCGACTGGCTGAACGATTCTGCGGCGTTGCTGCTGGTTCGCACGGAGAATGATTTTGCCAAATACGATCCTTACGATCTGTCGCTGCTTGAATTTTCGATCGCCAACATAGCCGATGAAATTTTCTCCCCCTATTTTCAGTTATGGCATGGGAAAGATGTGCACGAGTATATGGTTATACTCGCCCGGCCAAACCGGGACAAGATCGAAGAGGTGCTGGGCAACCGCGCAGACGACGAGGCAATCGATAAAATGCTGGAGAAACTCGCTCTTGAATGGCAAAAAAATATTAATGTCTACACGAAGAGCAGCATATCCGTCATCATCAGTCCGTTCGGTTCATTTCCGGAGGAACTGTCTTCCCTGTACGATCGCTGTATGACCGGATTTCGCAAGCGGATTGGAAACGGACAGGAGTTGTTGTTTGCGCTGACGGAAGCGTCCTTCGAACGCGAAGAATCCCAGGTGATCAAAGGGATTACCGAGCCGCCCTTGCTTCATCATTTGTTGGAAAGCGGCAAATGGGAGGAAGCGGAAAATAAGCTGAATGATCTATTCAATCAGCTAGGCGGAGAAAAGTCGGGTTCGGCGGAATCGATGTTGAACGTGTACCTCTCGTGTGCCTCCGCCTTTAGTTATGTGCAGCACAAAAATGCCATTTCCTATGACGAGATTTTGCAGAGAGAAATGAGCCGGCTCTTGAAGCAATTCAGTTCCGCCGAGCAGCTTCGATTATGGGCCATGAACCTGCTTGGTCAGATCCGTATTTCGATCGAACAGGATGAAAGCCATACTCGCTTTTCGCTCATTCAGCAAGTGCAACGTTTTATTGCGAATAACTTGAAGCACGACGTATCCTTGCAGGCGATCGCGGATCATGTCGGCCTGCATCCGGCTTATTTGTCCCGCATCTATAAAGCGGTGCAGGGGGAAAGCCTGAGCGCCTACCTGTACCGGTACCGGATGGAAGAAGCCGCCCGGCTGTTGACGGAAACCGAACTGAAAATTTACGAAATCACGGAAAAGTTAGGCTATCAGTATGCTCCCTATTTTATCAAGGTATTCAAGCAATATTTCGGTGTCACTCCCCAGGAATACAGGGACAAATCGTAAAAAGAGTATTATCAGGTTAAATTATTCTTCTATTTTTCGATATTAACCCTCCGTATACTGAGGGTGTAATCCCAACCCAATTCCATCACAGGGGGAATGAAATCGATGTTTCGATCAACAAGAAGGCTGACCATCACGATGCTGGCGGCGGTGTTTGTGCTAGGTGCCGTTCTATCAGCCTGTGGGAAACCCAATTCCCAAGACAGCAGCGGCAGTTCCGGCTCTCCATCCGCAAGTTCGACCCCGACGGCAGCCGTCGAGCCGTTCGTGAACGGAAAATTCGATCCGCCCGTCACGTTGACGACATGGGGCTGCTACAACAAAAGCTCGAAATTCAAAGACGGCGAAACGTTTGAGAAGAACACCGCACTGGATTGGATGAAGTCTCAGCTTGGCGTTGAAATCAAATATCCTTGGACGAGCCAATGGGAGAACGACGCCTGCATGACCAAAATGCGCTTGTCGCTCTCCACCAACGAACCGCTCCCCGACGTCGTGTTTGCAGGTACGGACGACGCGGGTCGGCAAATGATCAAAGACCTGATCGAAACCGGCCAATTTGTCGATGTGACGGAGTTGTTTGAGAAGTATGCTTCGGAATCTTATAAAGATATTTTGCGGAAGCATCCCGAGATCTGGGATGTCGCCAGCAAAGACGGCAAACGCTACGGAATCCCGATCACCGTCGATCCGTACGGCAACGATCCGGTGCTGTACTTCCGCGAGGATTGGCTGAAAAAGCTGAATATGCAGGCTCCGACAACGCTTGAAGAACTCGAGAAGGTGCTCGATGCGTTCACCAACCAGGATCCTGACGGCAATGGCAAAAACGATACTTTGGGCATGGTCATCAGCGGTAAAGACTCCATTTTCGGTGGCGGGATCGCGAATGCAAGCTGGGTATACGGCGCCTACGGCGTAATGCCGGGCTATTGGACGAAGTCCGACAACGGCACGCTGCAGTACGGTTCGATTCAACCTCAGGCCAAGGAAGCATTGGAAACCTTGAAGAGCTGGTTCGAAAAAGGATATATTGATCCGGAATTTGGCGTCAAGGACGGCGGCAAGGCTGCCGAACTCGTGACCTCCGGGAAAGCGGGATTGATCGCCGGACCTTATTGGCTGCCGATTTCACCGCTGCCGAACCTGAAGAAGAACATTCCGACGGCGTCGATGATTCCGGTCGGATTGCCTTCCGGACCTAACGGCTTGATCGGCCGCAATTCAGGCAATGCGGTAAGCGGCGTGTACCTGGTAAACAAAAATGCCAAAAACCCGGAAGCGCTGATCGTAGTGCTGAACAAGATGCTGCAGTTCAGCCTCAAGGAAAAAGGCTCGGATGTGGAGTTCGGATTCGTAGAAGGCTTCGATTATACGATGGAAGACGGCAAGGCGGTCGCTTCGACGGAAAACCGTTTTGACAAGCTCTTGTTGAACGGGAACGCCATGCCGATGATCCCTGAGTACAATTTGGATTCGCTGGCCTATCTGGCGACCGGCGGAGAACCCCGCAACGGATTCGATCAGGCGAACGCGGCATACGTGGACGCGCATCTGCCGGGCAAAGTGTTGAACGATCAATTGGACAGATCGGAAATCATCAATTTATTTACCGGCGCTCCGACCGCTACGATGTCGTCCAAATGGGAAGGCCTGAAGAAGATGGAAGCGGAAGTGTTCGCCAAAATCGTTTACGGCAAAGAGCCGGTTTCCGCTTTCGACGATTTTGTGAGCAAGTGGAAATCAGCCGGCGGCGACACGATTACGCAGGAAGTGAATGACTGGTATCAGGGCTTGCAGAAAAAATAAGCAGTACGTTCGGGGGAATCGACAGCTTCAATCAGAGATGATTGAAGCCGTAGTCCCCCTTCTTATTCGCAGGAGAAAAGAGAGGATATCCTATGGGAAATTGGTTGGAAACGACCTTTCGCAAGCTGCATTTGGATTATCATCAACCTCCCTGGATGGAACGGGTGGCCGACGCTTTTACGATAGAAGAAGCCCGCAGCCAGGCATTGCGGTTTAAATCCGCGGGAGTCGAGGCCGTCGAATTTTTTGCCTACGATCATTACGGGCATGCGTTTTACCCGTCCGAAATCGCCATTGTCCATCCCAACTTATGCGCGGATTATACCGGACTCATGTCGGAGGCGTTGAAGGAGCAGGGAATCAAAACGATTCTTTATCTGAACGCATTAACTTCCGTGCATCTGGACATGCTTCGTCCAGAGTGGATGCGAATGTCGGAAGACGGAACGATGCCCCGGGGCGGATGGCTGCATCATGATGCTTCCCATATTTGCATCTCTTCGGGCTATATGTCCGAATACTTTATCCCGCTGCTTCAGGAAGCGATCGAGCGGTATCAACCGGATGCCGTCTGGATCGATTCGGGAAGCTGGCTCGTGGAAGTACCGTGCAGCTGCGCGAATTGCCGCCGCCTGTACGCGACAGAAACGGGGCGCGAGTTGCCGCAAGGTCCGGCGCCTCACCCGTCCAAGGAGTTGGATTGTCCGGAATGGCTGAACTGGCGACTATGGAGGCGGGGGCAGATTGCGACCTATATCAGGGAACTCGTCGAAGCTGTAAAATCGGTATCGCCTTCAACGCTTGTTGCGGAAAACAATTTGGGCAAATATTATCTCGGCGTACCCGCGATGAAAGACGGCAAAGGAGATCGGTGGCTCACGCCAAAGGAATTGGGAGTGGATTGGCTGTCGTGCGATCCGGTGCATTTTGGCGCCAATCATGAGATGATCTTAAGCCGCGAAGGACGCTATCAAGCGACGACAGGACTTCCTTTTGATTATATGAACGAACGCTTTCACGGTTGGGGCGAATGGCAACTGCGCGCGCCTACCGACTGGAAGCTGGAATCCGCAACGATGATGGCCGTTGGGGCGCGCTGTTTCTTTGCGGATCAGCCTTACCCCGACGGAACGTTGGAACCGGCTGTTTATGACGATCTGAAGGAAGTGTTCCAGTTCGTTCAGGAACGGGAACGGCACACGCTGGGAACGGTCCCGCAAGCGGAAGTCGCTGTACTGGCGAGCCTTCCATCCCAGTTGTTCGGCCCGACGGCGGGAGCCGAATGGGGGAGAGACAGCTGGGGCTCGCTGCCATTGTCCCGCAGGGACCGTGTCGACGGCGTCGCCCAGATGCTTGGAGAAGCAGGCATCCCTTACTTGATTTACGACGAAGCGACGCTCCGGGAACGATTGGATGAACAGAAGCTCGTCATTGTCGCCGATCAATGTTTAATGGAAGACGCCACGATCCGCGCATTGGAGCAATATGCGGAAGCGGGCGGCCGATTGCTCGTGACCGGGCGTTCGGGTTTGTGGAACGAATGGGGAGAGCGGAGGTCGGAGGATCCGTTTGCTGCCTTGCTTGGCATGCGGCGAGACGGGGAATTGCCGGCGCCTCTTCATTATTGGAAAGCCGGCCATGATTTGCCCATTGAGCGGAAGTACGAAGATGTCAAGCTGCAGGTATGGGGAACGGCGATGCAAACAGAACTTGTGACAGCTTCTTCGCTGGCCGTCCTGTTCGAACCGCTCGACTGCGTTTGGCGGGATGGTGTGAAGACGAAGGAACATTGGCAGCATTATACGACAGTAGGCGCTGCGCCGCCGGGAGCGAACCAGGCGGGAACAGCCGTTGCGGAGCACCGATTCGGCCAAGGCGCCGTGCTGTATTTGAGCAGCGATCTGTTTTCCTTATACTATTTGGAAGGCCACCGTTTGACGCGGGAGTGGCTGTGGCGTTGCCTGGATCGCATTTACCCCGTTTCCGTGCGCAAGATCAGCGTCGACAAGCCTTTGCACGTTGAAGTGTCCTTGATGGAACGACAGGATAGCGGGGATAACAGAGATAACAAGAGCCAAACCTATGTGCATCTGATCAATTATTTTGCGCAGAAACGTCCCGGTTATTTGATTCATAATGAGCAGGTACCGCCCGTCTATCAAATCGGAATCAAAATGCGAACGATGGAGTCTCCGCGACGTGTTGTGATGGAACCGGAAGCCTTGGAACTTGATTATACGTGGGACGGAGAGTTTGTTTACACGATGGTTGATGAATTGAAGCTTCACGCGATCATCCTTATTGAAATATAATTGTGTCCTGGAGGAGGAGAATTGCCATGGAGCGAGAAACCGGCTTATTGCCGGTCATGACGTATAATATCCGCATCGACATCGGGATCAATGCCGGAAATGCCTGGGATCGGCGGGCAGCACGGATCGCCTCCGTCATCAGGCGGTTCAAGCCCGCGATCGTCGGCACGCAGGAAGGCAACGAACGCATGCTTGCCGATCTGCTCCGACTGCTGCCGGAATATTCGTTATGCGGACAGGGCAGAATGGGTGGCAACGCCGATGAGTATTGCGCGATCTTGTATCGTCACGAGAGGTTCGAGGCGGTGGAGGACGGTCAGTTCTGGCTGTCCGAAACGCCCGACGAGCCGGGCAGCTCCAGCTGGGAGAGCAGCTATCCGCGCATTTGCACATGGGTTCGCTTGCAGTCGGACGGGAATCCGGATAAACAGTTGGTCGTCTATAACACCCACCTTGATCATATCAGCCAGGAAGCGAGAGAGCAGGGAGCGCTGCTGATCGCGGAAAAGCTGCGCAGGTATATAGGGGACTTGGGGTTGCCATTCGTTCTGATGGGCGATTTCAACGCAACCCCGTCCAACCCGGTCATCCGGTTTCTTCGCGGTGCAGGACGAATTTCCGATACTTCGATGCCGCTGATCGTGAAGGATGCTTTTGAGTCGGTCGGGAAGGAAGCCGGACTGACCTTTCACAATTTTGAAGGAGGAGAAGCGGGAGAGCCGATAGATTATATTTTCACATCGGATTCCATGCAGAGCCAGGACGCAGTCGTCTTCAGGGAGAAAGTAGACGGGCAATTTCCATCCGATCACTATCCGGCGACAGCTTGGTTGAACTGGTAATGTATTAGAAGCTGCAGCAGTCTTGGACCGGGGGAAGTGTTGCCGTCCAACCTTGTTTGTCGCCTGTGTGCGGCAGGCAAGGTTGTTTTGTAGCAGAGTCGTGGATACATACTTTGACTTGACTGGCGCAATCCGAAAGGGACGAATCATGGCTGAATTTCTCCGGCAAAGCTCGAAGTGTCCCACAGCAAAACCAAGGTGTCGAAGGTTTTCGCAAATCCGCAAACTGTTGCTCACAGGCACTGGACGATACGGTTGACAAACAATTCAATGCATGATATCTTTAATTCAAGATAATTAATTCAAAGATATCAGAGGTGATCCTATGCCGCCAGATATAATCGACGAAGAGATGCAATTCTCGCTCAAGCTGTTCGTCGTTCTCTCGAAAGCCTACAAGACGATCATGGACAAAGCGTTGAAGGATATGAAAAATTACGGCATGTCTTCGTCGGAGTTCGCCGTTCTGGAGGTGTTGTACACGAAGGGGCGCATTCCGCTGCAGCAGATCGGGGACAAAATCCTGATTACGAGCGGAAGCATTACGTACAATATCGACAAACTGGAGAAGAAGGAACTGTTGAAGCGGGTGCCGGCGAAAGAAGATCGCAGAGTCATCTACGCGGAACTGACGGCTGAGGGCAGGGAGCTGTTTGACCGGATTTTCCCGCAGCATGCGGCGCGCATTCATGCTCTGATGAGCGGCCTTACGGAAGAACAGAAGCGGGATGCGATCGAATGCTTGAAGCTGCTGGGCAAGGGGGCGGCGGGCAAGGGGTAGCGTTAAGCAAACGCTGAGCAGACAGAGGTATCGGTGTCACCGCCTGACCAACGAAGCGATCAATCGATCACACAACGAATCAACCAATCCAAAGGAGGCAATCGATATGCAACTCAAAGGGATCCATCATCTGTCCGCCATTACTTCAGGTGCAGCCGCCAATTTCGATTTCTATACGAAAGTACTCGGTCTCAGGCTCGTCAAGAAGACGGTCAACCAGGACGACACTTCCGTCTACCATCTGTTCTACGGTGACGAGAGGGGGAATCCCGGCACGGAGCTGACGTTCTTCGAATTCCCGATGACGGCCCGCAATCGCGAAGGTGTAAGCAGCATCTCCACGACATCCTTGCGCGTGGCGAACGACGCAGCCTTGCACTATTGGGCCGATCGCTTCGAGCAGTTCAAGGTCGATTATGATGACATCGCGGTGCGGGCCGGCCGGAACACGCTTGCTTTCCGGGATCCGGAAGGGCAGCGGCTTGTACTGGTGTCGGATGAGCACAATAGCGGTGTTTCCGGCGGCGTTCCTTGGTCGGGCAGTCCCGTACCCGCGGAATACGGCATTCTCGGTCTTGGCCCGGTGCAACTGACCGTTCGCGACGCAGGGCCGACGGTGTCGGTGCTCACGACGCTCATGGGCTTCCGCAGCAAGGGACAGTATCCTTCTCCGGTCGCGAATCAGCCGGACATTCTCGTACTGGAGACAGGCGAAGGCGGGAGCGGGGCTGAAATCCACGTGGAGGAACGGCATGATTTGCCGCGCGAGCAGCAAGGATTCGGCGGTGTACACCATGTCGCGTTCCGGGTGGACAATGAAGAAGAACTGCGAGAGTGGATCTTGCAAGTGCGCAAAGCCCATTTTCCGAACTCAGGGTTCGTCGACCGCTTCTACTTCCGCTCGCTCTACTTCCGGGAACCGAACGGCATCCTGTTCGAGCTCGCCACAGACGGACCGGGCTTCGATACGGACGAGGATCCGGCACATCTCGGCGAATCGCTGGCTCTGCCTCCGTTCCTGGAGTCCCATCGCGAGCGCATCGAAGCCGGGTTGGAGCCGCTCGATACGGCAGCAAAAGTCTGATGCGGGGGGCGAAGAAGATGATTCATATTTATGAAAAGGGTACGAACCCATCTGCCCCTACGCTGTTGCTGCTGCACGGAACAGGCGGAACGGAGCGCGATTTGGCCGGTGTCGGACGGATGATCTCGGCGGGCTCGTCACAGCTCGGCGTTCGCGGCAACGTGTCGGAGAACGGGATGGCGCGATTTTTCCGCCGGTTGTCGGAAGGGGTGTTCGATGAAGAAGATCTGGTCTTCCGCACGGGAGAGCTCGGCGAGTTCCTTGATGAAGCGGCGGGGCAATACGGGTTCGATCGCGGGAACGTCGTGGCGGTGGGTTATTCTAATGGAGCGAACATCGCCGCCAGCCTGATGTTCCACCTGGAGGACGCGCTTCGCGGCGCCGTCCTGCTGCACCCGATGGTGCCGCGAAGGGGCATCGTGCTGCCGAACTTGCGGTCCACGCAAGTGTTCATCGGAGCCGGCCGCAACGACCCGCTCTGTCCGCCCGCGGAATCCGAAGAATTGGCGCAATTGCTGCAAGAGGCAGGCGCCGACGTGCATCTGCATTGGGAGAACAACGGCCATCAACTGTCCAGAAGCGAAATCGAGCAAGCGGCGGCATGGTTCGACGGACGATTCTGAAGGAGAGGCCATAGCAAGGAGTCGCAACCGGGTTTTACCAGGTTTTACCGGGTTGGCACCTGCTAGATCCCGCCCAGCAGCGTCTCGAGCCGATCCCACATGGCGGCGGTCCATAGCATCTCGTCCCGGAACCGCCTCGGTGCGGTACTCCAGGATGCCGCAGCCGGCCGGATCCACCAGCACGATTCGATCAGCCAGCTATGCTGCACGGCGTGCAGCAGCGCGTTCGCCGGCAGCGGCTGAACCGTGCGGTATCCTTCGGCGAATGCTGCGATCGTCTCCCGGCGAAATTCCCCGTCCCGCAGCGTACAAGACAGGACAGCCCGCCCCAGGTCCAGACGCGGGTACGACCAGCGCACCCGGTCGAAATCAACGATGGCGGATAGCCGGCCCGGCTCGAACAGCAAATTCTCGGTCCACAGATCGAGATGCGTCCAGCCGGGAGGGCAAGCTGCCATAGTTGCCATGCCCGCGGGGGCGAATCGATCGAATACATCTTTCTGCAGCAGCAGAGCTTCGCGGATGTCAGCGGATGTGGTCTTGCATTCATCCCAGCGCTTCTGCCATTGCTCCCGTATATCGTTCACATCGGCGCTCCAGAGCGGCGAGGCACCGGGCGCTGCCGCAACAGCCGCCAAGCCGTCGCCGCCGTTCCAGACGCGGTGCATGCCGGCTGCCGCAACGCCAAGCGTATACATCTGCCGCTCCGACACCTGGCCGGCCGGCATGTTGCCACCCGCGCAACACGTCATAAGCACGAACTTCCTCCCGTCAGCCGTCTCGTGCAGCAAGCCGCCATGCTCGTTTTCATACACCCGAGGGCAAGCCCCGCCAACGTCGAAGTACGTCATTTGCAGACGAAGCGCCGTCTCGATTTCCTGCCAGATCGTGTCCATCTGATGCTGATAGCGCTGCAAGCTGTAGCATTTCGCGAACCACGCTCCCTGATTCGTCCGCACGATCCATTTTTCGTTCAAGTAGCCTCGCCGGACCGGCACAGCCTCCTCAACTCGCACGCCATATCGCGTTCGGATCGCAGCGACGATTTCATCCATTACTGTGGCCAAGCTCCCAACTCCTCTAACCGATCGCGGCTGAACGAATTCCCTTACAAGGATTATAGGCGATCTTGGGCAAGCCGGGTAGAGTTTGATTATAAGCGATTTTTCCCTATGTACGGCTTGAACAATAGGATACAATAAGGTTGTCGGGCCGACGAAATACGCGCGAAAGGAGCTGATCTGCGTTGATTCACAATTATGAGGTGGTTTCCGCGTAAGCGGAAGCCTCGTGCAAGGAGGAGGCCGCAAGGCCTCCTTTTGCATTGACGGAGAGACCGCCATATGAAGTATACTAGGTTTACACACATTCGAAAGGAGGCGTTCCATACAATGAGAATCGCGAAATTCGGCATTCACGCAATTCGCAGGAATCTGGTTGAGGAGGGCGCCTATTTTGCATTACAAGAACGGGAAAGATGTGCTTCCCCGTAGCTTGCTCGAGGAATTGCAGCAGTATATTTCCGGCGAATTGCTCTATATCCCGAAGCCGGAAAGCCGGCGGGCGGGCTGGGGCGAGCTCAGCGGCGCAAGGAAGCAACTGGCGGAGCGGAACCGCGAGATCAGCAGCCGCTATGCCGAGGGCTGTTCGATCGCCGAGCTGGAGCGCAAGTACCATCTGTCGGAAGAGAGCATTCGCAAAATTATCGTGAAGTCGCGATAGCGACTGTTGCGGCGGGTATGGCACATTGTTGTCATATCCGCTTTTTTAACGACATTCTTTGTCCGAAGGGGACGAAGAAGTCGTTTTTTCTTGGAGTGCTGACCATGGCGCGATTTAATCAGGAGTCTGGGGGCATCGATAATCAGCGTCGTAAAGCAAGATAATAATATTGTGCACGCAATGATAATATTGGTTCCTGTCGCACGATGCAAAACATCGTATGCTTATATATAGAAACACACAATCATTCGTCACATGAAAGGGGATCCATTTCCATGAAACGAATTCGAAAGATGTCTTTGCTGATCGCCGCAATATTGATATTGGCGTTCACGGCAGCATGCGGCAGCTTCAATTCCAAATCCAATTCGGAAAGCACGCCTTCATCCAGTACCGGCGCTTCCCCTGGCGCCGAGGCTTCGGCTTCCCCCGAGCCAAGCCAGTCGTCGGAGCCCGTCGAACTGAAGTTTGCCATGCAAGCGAACGCGAATGAACTGCCGGGTTGGACCGCGATGATCGATGCGGCCAACAAGAAGCTGAAGGATGAAGGCAAGAACATCACGATCAAGATCGAGAAGATCAATACGAGCTCCTGGCCCGAATACTACCAGAAGGTAACCGCCCAAATCGCGGCAGGCAATTCGCCCGACCTCGGCCGCATCGCAGAGTCATTCATGCCGCAAATTATCAAGAAAGACCAGGCGCTCGATATTACGGAACAGCTCGAAGGAATGGACAAGAGCAAATACTTCGAATCCACATTTAAGAGCGCAGGCTTCCAGGACGGGCGCTATTACGGATTGCCTTCCGGCTTGTTCTACATGATCATGTATTACAACAAGGACTTGTTCGCGGCCAAAGGCATCGCGGAGCCGTCGCACGATTGGAACAATGCGATCTCGTTCCAGCAAACGCGCGAAATTTCCAAGCAGTTCTCCGCAGGCGAAGGCGCCAACCGAACATTCGGATTGTCGGCCGGCCCATATACGGCATATGCAGCGGGCATGTTCGCAGTTTCCAACGGCGGCAAAAATGTGTTTAACGAAGATTTGACCCCGGCCGTCAGGGATCCGGAAACGCGCGAGGTCTACCAATGGTTCGACGATATGCTGCGGGTGGATCATTCGATTCCGCGCCCGACGGATACGAAGATTATGGGCGGGTTCGACATGTTCAAAGCCGGGCGTGTGGCGATGGCGGTCGACGGAACGTGGTTCATCTCGGCCATCAAGAATGACATCAAGAACTTCAAGGTCGGCATTGCGCCGGTACCGGCAGGCAAAGGCGTGGCCAGCTCTGCGCAATTCATCGATAACTTCCTGATCTGGAAGGGCACGAAGCACCCGCAGGAAGCCTGGGAAGCGCTGCAAGCCATCTATAGCAAGGAAGCTTGGGACGCGCTGGCCAAGACGGGCGTCGGCGGATTGCCTGTGCACCGGGATACATTCGACGAAGTGACGAAGGGGCTGCTGGCTGACAAAGTGTCCGAAGAAGATCTGCAGGCGTTCACGGACGCCCTGGAACATACCCAGTCGGTTCCCTACAACGCGTTCTATGAAGAATCCGATCAAAAGATCAACGCGCAAATCGACAACTGGCTGCTGGGGAAGATGAGCGTGGACGAATTCCTTGACAAGGTGGACCAGATTTTCCGCGACACGAAAGCCAAGACGGAAGGTTAACCGGACAGAAGCTGTGCGGGGGCGGCGCAAACCGTCTACCCGCACGGCTCTATCTGTTGTATGATACAGATGGGAGGGGGGCACGGGATGTACAACTTGATGATTGTCGACGACGACCGGCTCATCCGCGAGGACATTAAAACTTTGCTGGACTGGAGAAGGCTCGGCTACCGGGTCGTGAAGGAAGCGTCGAATGGCCTGGAGGCTTTGGATGAACTTCGCCAAGGGAACATTGATGTCATCCTGACCGATATCGATATGCCAAGAATGGACGGAGTCGAGCTCATTCGAGTTGCCAAGTCCGAAAACGCTTCCCTTAAATTTCTGGTCATGAGCAATTACGACGACTTTACATTTGTGAAAGACGCGATGAAGTACGGCGCATCCGATTATGTGCTGAAGTATAAATTGGACAGGACGCTGCTGACATCGTTGTTCATGCATTTGCATGAGGAAATAGCGGCCGAGAAACGCGAACGGGACAGACAGATCAAGCTGCAAAGTTTAGGCGAACAAGGGCGAGCATCCCTTCATTTTAAATTTTGGCTGGATGTGTGGGACGAGAGGCTGTCGGCAGATACGATTGCCGCAACGATGAAACAGTTGGAGCTCTCCGCGCGGAATAAAGCGTATATGCCGGTCTGGATCGAAACCGACTGCGGATCGGGTCCGACGGCCGACATCGTACGTGAAGAATGGCATGATACGGACTACATGCTGATTCCGGTCGGGGAAGGCAAGTGGGTCGCCGTTCTTTTGTTTGACGAAGTGAGCAATCTGTACGTGCAAAGTCAAGGCTATGCACTGACACAGCAGTTGAAAAAGTCGCTGATTCGCTTCGGCGCCCATTCTATTGTCGTACGAGGCGAGGTAGCTTCGCAGGTGCAGCATTTGCCTCAGCAGCGCGACAAATTGGCGGCGATTGCCGAACGTTCCCTGTATACCGGGTATGACAAAGTGCTCGACATGTCCGGCAGCCATCCGCCGGCCGGCGTCTCGATTGACGAAAGTATCCTTGAACCGACGGAGCAGGCGATTCTGAATGCCATCTATTTGCAGCGGCAGGATGAAGCCGGGAAGCGGCTGGCGGAATGGTTTCGATACATGAAGGTTCGCGCGGCGCCTCCCGCCGAGGTCCGCAAACACTTGATCTTGCTATGGAATCAATTGCATAAAGAGATGAAGAAGACCGGATTTGCGATCCGGCCCTCCGGAATGCTGGCGAATTGGCTGAGTCCGGCGGGACACCGATTCTGCACGATAGACGAGATTGAGCGGCAAGTATTGGAGATGGTCGGGAGCTATTTTCAGGTCAGTCAAGGTTCCGGGGAAGTCAGGAACGTTCGCAGCGAAATTTCGAAAGCGATCCTGTATATGGAAGCGCACATCAGTGAAGAGATCAACCTGAACGATGTATCCGAGCATGTGGGGTTAAGCAAGAACCATTTTTGCAAGCTGTTCAAGCAAGAAACGGGAGATAACTTCATCAATTATTTGAATCGGATTCGGATCGAACAAGCGAAGTTGAGCATTATGCAGACCAGTCAGGCGATCAAGCAAATTGCCGACCAGGTCGGGATGGGGAATTACCGCTATTTCTGCAAAGTGTTCAAGCAGCTTACCGGCAAGCGTCCCTTGGAGTACAAAAAATCGAGGTTGGGCGTATGAATGTGCTGAACTGGTACCGAAGAAGCTTGAAAAACAAATTGATCGTGTACTTTCTGGCCATCTCGATCTTTCCGATCGGGTTGGCCAGTTATATCTTCTACCAGTATGCAACAGGCTTGATGGTCGAGAAGGATGCGCAGCATTCCTATGACATGAACTTGAACAAAATCAATAACCTGGACCGGTTGTTTGCGAGTATGGAAAATGCGATTTCGAACATCGCCACATCCTTCAACACGACCTACCTGTTAAAAAATATAACCGGAACCAACTATGAGACGGATCGATCTTTCTCCGTGCTGTCCGAAGTGGGCGCCCAACTCGACAGCTACAAGCAGGCGAACGACAACCTGATCGACTCCTTCTACGTGCTTCCGGGGCGCGGGGGAATCCCGATTTTCAAGGGCGCTTACCGGACTGAATTCAACGGTGATTATACGCAGTTGCCGCTGTACCGGGATACTGAAAATAACCCGACGAAGATGAACTGGAAATTCGAGATTGACCGGAGCCGCGGCGCCTATACGTTGACGCTCTCCAAAACGGTGTTCGACGTGTTCGAGGATAAACCGCTGGGTATCGCCGTTATTTACTTGAACGTCGATAATTTGATGGAGGATATTCAGTCTTCCGTACTCCAGCCCGGGGAGCAACTGTTTATCGTCGACGAGCAAGGACAATTTATTTTTCATACGGACAAGCGGCGAATCGGAGAACGGCTCGATCCTTCCGAAGGCTTGGCCCGGGTGCTTGGCAGCGAGAACGGCAGCTTCGAGGCCACGCTGTTCGGCGGCAAAGCGATCGTGACGTATGCGCAGTCCAAGGTGAACCAATGGACGATCGTGAACAGCATGCCATACCAGAATGCGGTGAAAGGCATCGACGCCATTTCCAGGATTGCCATCATTATCACCTGCCTGGCCGGGCTGATTGCGATGTCCGTTGCCATCCTGGTCTATATCGGGCTGTATCGTCCCATTTCCGGCATTATCCGGGCGATGAAGACGATGGAGCGGGGCAACTTCGGCGTCAGGGTGAAGCTTAACCGCGAGGACGAGTTGGGCGCGCTGTCCCGGTCTTTCAATTTCCTGACGGCCCGGGTCGGGGAGTTGATCGACGATGTGACACTGGAGCAGAGGAAGAAGAAGGAATTCGAAATCAGGGCGCTGCAGGCCCAGATTACCCCGCACTTTCTGTACAATACGTTGAACTCGATTCAATCGTTGTCCCGGTTGGGCAGGAATGAAGATATTGTCGAGATGAGCGGCGCCTTGATCGATCTGCTGCGAATCAGCGCCAGCCACAAGCATGATACGATCACCATTCGCGAAGAAATGGCGTATGTACAGAGCTATATGAAAATTATGGCGTACCGGTACGATACGGCCTTCGATTTCATCCATGAATGGGACGAGCACGATCTGGACTACGGGATTCTGAAGTTTACCGTGCAGCCTGTCGTGGAGAACTGCATCATCCACGCGTTCGATCCGGAACAGGAATATCGGATGATCAAAATCGGGATTTACCGGGAAGAGAATACCATTACACTGGTCGTCTCGGATAACGGGAACGGCGTTCATAAGCAGAAGAAGCCGGGAGTAGCGAAATTTTCGGGCATGGGCATTTCCAACATTAACGAACGATTGAAATTAAACTACGGCGAGCCGTACGGTCTCAGAATCGAAGCGGAGCCCGGCGTCGGGACCAAGGTGTATATAACGATTCCGGCTTTGAAGGGAGACGACACGCAAGAGGTCTAAGCGAATAGCAACGAATAAGCGTTTGACCGGGGCATAGCCGCACAAGGCTATGCCTTTTGCGTGCGAGCTTACTCGGCCGGGTTTGCCCAAGTCCATAATATTGTGCACCTATTCATAACATCGAAACCTCTGTTCGCGGGGAGGGAAATGGTATATCTGATCTATACAACAAAGACGAGGAGTGAGACCGTGAGCAAACGAAAATCGAAGTTGGGCGCATCCGACAACATTTGGGGCTATCTGTTCATAACACCGCAGATCGTCGGGCTATTGGCGTTTACGCTATTCCCTGTCGCCACTTCCGTATATTTATGTTTTCTGCAATGGGACTTTACGAGCCAAGCGGAATTTGTCGGCCTGGAGAACTTCAATACGATTTTTCAGGAAGAGTTGTTTACCAAGTCCATTGTCAATACGTTCCTGATCGTGCTGGGCGTCGTTCCGCTTACCGTCCTGGTTTCACTGGCGCTGGCTCTGTTGACGACGGGCAAGATGCGGGGGTTGGCCGTTTATAAATCGGCGCTCTTCCTGCCCATGGTTACGTCGTCCGCCGCCGTTATTCTCGTGTGGTACTGGATCTATGCGCCCGAGATCGGCTTGCTGAATTATTTTCTGGAGCAGCTCGGAATCGGGGGGCCGCAGTGGCTGACCGAGACGTTCTGGGCCAGAGCGGCGATCGTATTGATGCTCACATGGCAGGGCATGGGGTATTACTACATTATTTTTCTCGCCGGGTTGAAGGGCATTCCCCACGACTACTACGAAGCGGCGAATATCGACGGCGCCAGTGCGTTTCAGAAATTTTTCAAAATTACGCTGCCTCTGCTGTCGCCAACGACCTTCTTCATCGTTGTCACCATGCTGATCAGCGGGTTCAACGCTTTCCAGGAGCCGTTCATTCTGACGAAAGGCGGGCCGAATTTCTCGACTTACAATATCGTCATGTATGTGTATGACTTGGCTTTCCGGTATTTCCGGATGGGCGAGGCCGCCGTCGTCAGCGTTGTGATGGTGTTGATCATCGGGATCGTCACTTACATTCAATTTCGGTTTTCCAAAAGGTGGGTGACGTATCTTGACTAGATCGCTCGCATCGCGAACGGTTTCCCACGCGGCGATTATCCTCTTCTGCGTCATTGCCGTGTTTCCCTTCTACTGGATGCTGACAACGGCGATGAAGCCGCGGGAGGACATCTTCTTGTTCCCGCCGCTGCTATTCCCGCAGCACTTCGACTTCGGCAGCTTTCCGCTGGTGTTCGAGCTGATGCCGATGGCCAAGGCTTATTGGAATTCCGTTCAGGTGGCGGTATTGACGACGGTGGGCACGGTATTCACGTCGGCGCTCGCCGCCTATGCATTCGCCAAAATTCCGTTCAAGGGAAGCGGATTCGTCTTCGGGGCGTTCTTGTCGACGCTGATGATTCCGTTCACGATCATCATGATTCCGCTGTACCTGGTATTCAGCAAGATGCACTGGATCGACACGCTCAATCCGCTGATCGTGCCGACGGTGCTGATCAACGCTTACGGCGTGTTCCTGTTGAAGCAATTCATGATGGGCGTGCCGTCTGCGTACGTGGAGTCCGCGAAGATCGACGGCGCGCACCACTTCTCGATATTTTGGCGAATCATGATGCCGTTGTGCAAGCCGGCCTTGATCACGCTCGGTCTGTTTACATTCATCGGCAAGTGGAATGAATTTGTCGGGCCGCTCATTTTCCTGAACTCGGAAGACCATTTCACGATCCCGCTCATTATCGCGTCCTTCCAGGGCGTATATACGATCGAATGGGGATTGCTGATGTCGGCCGCTACCGTCGCTGTCATTCCGATCATGGTTCTCTACTTGCTGACGCAGAAGTATTACATTGAGGGAATCACGTTGTCGGGAGTGAAAGGATAGGAGGAGAGGAACGGTGCGCAAGTCTGTCAAATGGGGAATCGTCGTGCTGGGCGCTTGCGCGTTGTCCGCAACCGCGCTGAGGATCGGTCAATATGTGCGGGATCAACAGGCAGAAGGGCCGGCCTATCGCATTACCAAGGCGCAATATTACGACAAGACGCTGGCAGGCATACTCGGACAAGTCGGCGGCGTATTGACCGGTTACGAATTCGTCTCGGAGGAGCCGCTGCCGGACGAATGGTTCGCCTTGATGGAAGGGCCTTACAGCGGCAATGCCGCGTATGTCGCGCAGCCGCAAAACGACCGCCTGTTCGAAGACCGGGGAGGCGCGATCGGGTCGGACGACGATTATCATATCGATTTCTTCAACCAATTGATTCTGGACAAGTACGGGCCGGAAGCTTCGCATCAGGACATCAGGGAAGCCTGGCTCGCTCACGACGTCAGCGATTGGGGCGGCGGGGGCGCTGCGATGGACAATATGAGCGTGAACGATATGGTGCCTCCCCAGACCGGGAAATCCGAATTCAATCGCTTCTACTGGGTGACGGAGTCCTATATCGAGAATGACACGTTGGGGATGACGGCCCCAGGCATGCCGATGACGGCATACGAGCTGACGGACAAATTCGCGAGCCTGTCCGGCGAGTTCGATACGGTCGCCTGGGCGCGCTTCCTGGCGGCGATGTATGCGATCGCCTACTTCGAAGACGATGCGAGAGCGGCGATGGACAAGGCTTCCGCCGTATTGCCGCGCGACGGATGGCCGTATCGGATGTATGCGAAGGTGAAGGCGTTATATGAGGAAAATCCGAACGACTGGCGATGGGCGCAGGCAGAGCTTCGGAAAGTCAAACGCAGCGTATACGGATACGACAACATTCAGGTGATCCCGGATATCAACAATGCGCTCGCCATGCTGGCGATTCAGTATGGAAACAACGATTACGTGCAATCTGCGCGGATTGCGTCTTTGTCGGGTTATGACGCCGACTGTACGGCTTCGTTCGTCATGGGCTTGATGGGAATCATCAAAGGAATGGCAGGCACGCCGAACGAAGTGAAGGAGACGGTCTATCGGGATGGGGAAGGCGTCTATGTGAACGACTTGACCTTCACGCCCCATATTGGCCGGAATTATCCGGAGGAGCAGAAGTTTACGGATATTGCGAAGCTCTATCAAGCCAACGCGGAGCGCATGATTGCCGCGAGAGGCGGCAAGATCGAAGCGGAGGCATACGTGATCCGCGGTGAGATCGCCGGAGCTGCGAAAGTCGTGCAGATCGACAATGCGGACTTTGAGCATGGCGACCTGCGAGGTTGGGAGACGCAGGGGCCAGCGGCGGACGCGGGCCATATCTATGCACAGGATAATGGGACGGCTTTGTCCGGCGATTGGAAAGGACGCATCGACATCGATGAAGAGTCGGCTGAAGGCAAATTGTTCGTTCGGTTGGCAGGGCTCCGGGAGGGCGCGACTTATCGCGTGCATGCCTATTTAACCGCAGACAGCGGGGTGGAAGGGCGATTGTATGTCGAGCAAGAGGATGGCCAATACGCATACGCTTCCGCTACGAACCGGATCGGATATTATGCCGGACGGTCGCTGGAATTCGTCGCAGCCGGTCCGACAGCCGAGGTTGGTCTGCACGCGCTTGCCGTGGATGGCGTTGCCGGTGCCGCAGGCGCGGCGGCGATCGACAACTTGACGGTTGAGGCGCTGGAGAAGCCTGTTCGGCAACGCTGCGAAGCGGAGGAGGCGAAGACCGATGCAGGCGCGGGTATCTTGGCGGCATCCGGCGCTTCCGGCGGGAAGTATGCCCAGCTTGGGAGCGAAGGGCCGGGCACGCTCACCTTCGATGGTGTACATGTCGATCGGTCCGGGGAGTTCCTGCTGCGCATTCATTATGCCAATGACTGGAACGACACGACCAGACTGGAGATCCGGGTCAACGGACGCAAGAGCGGCACCGTCTGGTTTCCGCAAACCGGCTCGCATGACTCGTTTTCCGCCAACGTACTGGAGACGCCTGTCGTGCTCGAACAAGGCGATAATCGGATCGCGTTCGGTCAAACCGGGGAGCTTCAAGGAGTGACGGGCATTGATTTCATCGAGGTTTCTTCATTTGCCAAGCCGATGCTTGAATTCTAATAAACTTCAGAGGAGATGTTGGATATGCAAGATTTAAGCTTCGTATCGAATCGGCCGCGATTCCGGTTCCGGCAATACGAATTGGCGGTATCCGTGTATACGTTCGAGAACGGATATGAAATAGGCGCGAACGGATACACGATGGACCGTGCGGATGACGGAAGCTTGACCGTGCTGGCCAAGGAATTGACGTGGGCGAACGGCCAGGAGAAGGCCGACGGGCATGTGTATATGAAAGCGGAAATCGCCCGTGGAGGCAAGTCGGATGTTGTCGGCATTCAGGCGGAAACCGGCAAGTATATCCGCAGCGTGAAGCTTACTTTGAGCGGCATTCCCCAAGGGAAAGTTGTCAACTTGCGCGAAACCGCGGACAAGGAAGTGCCGGCGTCCGGCCTGGCGCTGCATTATCCGGAAGGGTGGAGGAACCTCTGTACGCCGCTGGCCGTCCTGAAGACGGATGACGGCAAGTTCGTCTATTTTCGCTCGCTGGATTCGCGTGTCCGGGACAAAAGATTCGTATTTCTGCCCAAAGGCGATACGTTTGACGTAGAACTCATTTTCGAGGAAGATGCCGTTCGCATGACAAATCATGTAATCGTGCCGGCTTGGGAGTTCGGAAGCTGCGACAGCCTGGAAGAGATTATGGCCATGCATGCGCGGGAGACGGAAAGTCATTATCATCTCGTTCCTTGGGAGCAGCGTGAGGATGTGCCTGCGTGGGCGATGGATATTTCTCTCGTCGCAGCCATCCATCTGCAGCATTGGAACGGCTATATTTTCAACGATTACGAGAAGGCCGGGGATACGCTGGAATGGTTGGCGGACCGCCTGGACCCGAAGCGGATTCTGGCTTATTTGCCAGGCTGGGAGGGGCGGTATTATTGGCAGTATGGCGATTATCGCCCGGACCCGCGCATGGGCGGAGTCGAGGGCTTTCAGCGGTTGATGGACCGCGCCGGGAAGCTTGGCATTCGCATGATGCCGATGTTCGGGCTGAACGTTGTCAATCGCACGATCGAAAGCTTCGAGCAATGGGGGATGACTTCGCTGGCGCATACAGCCGGAGGGTTTCCAATGACGGGCTCGGTCGATTGGGACGGTTCGCGGCATTACGATCATGGGCACGGCGCTTTCCTCAATCCGGGCGCGCCGGGCTGGCAGAACCGGTTGGTCGGACAAATCCGCAGTCTGATGGAAACGTACGAGTTTGACGGCGTCTTTCTCGATATTTCCGCAGCCTGGACGAACGATCCGAACTACCACTATTATGAGGGATTGATTGAATTGTGCCGCCGTATAAGGGAGGGGCGTCCGGACGCGCTCGTTGCCGGAGAAGGATGGTATGACGCGGCCGGAATCGCGACGCCGTTGATGCAATCCGGGCATACCGACGGGGTGATGCATTGGCATGACGAGCCCTATGCCCCCTTGTTCGATCGATACAATCGCTGCTTCGGCCATCTGTGCCTCGGAGCGCCCGGCAAAGGATCGACTGGCGTTCACGAGCATGGCTTCAACCCGGCCTATACCCGGACTCCGCTGCGAAAGGGCATTATCCCAACGCTGACGATTGTCGACGATACGCTGGCAACTGCTTCGAGAGAAGCGGAAGTTATCATCGCAGACGCCAAGCGCTACGCCGAGTTGTATTTGTAAGCTGAATTTTATTCGAGCGCTAATACGGGAAACGGGATGTCGGCAGACAATGTACAATTGATCAAGGAATAAAATAAGAACAGCCGACAGAAGCGTCGGCTGTTCTTATTTGGGGTGCACCACGCATGGCGCGTAGTCATACCTGGTAAAGAAGAAATGTATGCTAACACCAAGAGAACGAGAAAGTAACCGAATTATGGTTAGAAGATCGAAGCTGCATAGTTCGCAGTAAAGAAAACTCGATATTGGGTAAACTGTTATTCATTTATCCAGCACAAAACGCTTTTGAACCAAAAAAGAAAAAAATTGGAACTACGACATATTACGACATTTTATGCAAAATGAATCTGATAATATATACCTAGTAGAACGATCCTTAAGTAACGTTACTCAAACTCTGCACCCGGGTTTTGTCGGGTTAGAGACAACGTGTGCAGTGCACTGAGGTGCTGTAACCGGGTTTTGTCGTCTTTCTTGGATCTGAAGGGCATGATATCTCTCCGGTCGAAATGTGCTATGAACATTACACCACAAACTTTTTTCGGGAATATAGTTGCATCATTTATGGATCGTTATACTAGTAGAGTGCTGCTGAAATAACGTTATTGTTTACCTGCGATTTTGACAAAACCGGGTTTCGGAGCAGCGAACGAGCAGGCAGTGTGCTTTAACCCGACAAAATCCGGTTGCAGAGCAGCATCGCGTGACTCTCCGCCATTACCGGCCGAACATGCCCACGAAGTATGGCAATGGCTTAATCGGATGAGATGTATTTTGTACCGTTCTTTTGAGCGAAAAAGCATGCTTTGATGAAAGGTAATGCAGAACGTACAGTTGATTTGCGGTCATTGGACGAAATGGAAAGGCGCTGCGGACAAAGAGCCGTACATTGTGCAGTTGGTTTGCCTGCAAACATAATGCGGCGAGTAGAGAACTGTATGTTGTGCAGTTGCTTGTTAGCGGTTCCCTGCGATTCCCGCTTATCGAATAGTTACGTTACTTTGGGATCGTTATACTAGTTACATTGAACTAATCGGAAATCATGCAAAGGGGAACACCGAGTGAATTTGTTCGAGCATGCAATCTGCCAGCAGGCTACCAAGTGGGTTGCTATCCTTGAGATGGACGGCAGACAGTTGAGCATGTGGCGGAAACGGGCGGCAAGCTGCGGCATTCATGCCAATATGTCAAGGCTTCGCATATCATCGAATGGTGAAGGTTTGTCTGTGGATGCGCATGCATTACTGCAACAGATCATTCCGATGGCAAGAGAGATCGTGGAATCGTTGGTTGCAAACAGCATGATTCCTTTCCTGTACTTGCTTACGGATTACAATGGCGTACTATGCGATTATGAGGCAACACAAGAGACGATGGACAAGCTGGATGGCATTAATGTGAAGGTCGGCACCTCGTTTACGCTGGAAGATGCGGGAATCAATGCGATTTCATTATCGATGCTCGCCGGAGAGCGCGTCTATTTAAGCGGAGATGAGCATGACCTGCGCTTGTTTCACGATTGGGCATGCCTCTGCTCGCCCATTACCATAGACGGAATGACTGTAGGTTACATAGACTTCTCATTCCATGCCAAGGAGTCTCCTAATCATATAATGATGGTGCTCTCCGCTATAATTGATTTTGTCGAGCAACGACTATCGGCGAAATCCGACAAGCACGCCTGGTTGGAGTCTCGGTTGGACGCTTGTCATCTCACACCAAGAGAAAAAGAAGTTGCTATGCTGTGGAACGATAACCGAAGCGCATTGTATATCTCAACCGTGTTGGGAATCACAGAAGGTACGATAAGAAATTTCATCAAGAGCATCTACCGCAAAATGGGCGTTCAATGCAAAGGCGAATTTTTGAAGCGGCTGATGTTTACAGATAAAATGTGAGCAGGCCCTGATATCCATCAGGACCTGCCGCTATGAACTTGTTCTGCCCGGCTGCAGAGGCAATGATTATAACTGCTCGGAAGACAGAACGATTGAGGTTGGGCTGAATAGCCACTGTCCATCGATCTTGACGAGATCATTGGAAAGCACAACCTTCGTATGAACGGTCTGTCCCCCGACGTTAACCTCCGAGATCAGGGAAAGCAAGATCGTTGCCTGATCATTATCGTTATAGTCGACAACACTCCATTTATCAACTTCAGGCGTTGAATCGGTCGCTGCAAAAACCTGTTGAAGCTGTTGTTTCACTGCTTCTTTCTGCGCCTCGTTATTGAAGGTTGTCGTTGCCAGATAGGCGTCAAGATCCTCTGACTTCGTTGCATTCACCTGATCGTTAAGCACCTCTTCAATGCCCATTTTTACATCGTCGGGTACGGCCACCGCCTGATCGAATAACTCATCCACATTTGTATATTTAATATTCTGCAGTTCCAACGAATAGATTTTCCATTGTCCGTCGGAGCCTGGCCGCAAGGTATATTTCACATCGCATACATTGTTGGGGAAATACTCTCCGCTTACTTTTACGGTATCTTCGGTTGTGAGCATAATGGCTTCGCTGGCGAAATAAGAAGCAATTCTTTTTTTCAAGATCTCGGTCTTGGTTTTGACCTTTTCCATCTGTGCAGGAATCGTCTTCTCTATCGTATCTTTAAGAGGAGAATCCGCGGCAAAAAGCCGGATCGTGATATTCGCGTCGGATTTGTCTTCGGCAAGAAGAAGTTGGTCCAGAATCTGAAATACGGCTGCCACTTGCTCGGGGGTAGGCCCGTTGTCAACGATAATGGCTTGGAAAGCGTCGGCATCCCAATCCACTTTCATCCCCGAAAGCTCCGTAACGAATCGTAAACCGACCATCGTTCGATCTTGCACAATTTTCATTTGGCCGTTGACAGGGACGGTTTTGCCATCAACAAACGCCACATCGCCGCCAAGGGACATCTGAATTTCGTGCATCGCCGACAGCGCATGAATGGTCTTGGTTGACTCCGCATAATCCACCGTATATCCCAGTTGCTCAAACAGGGAGCGGAACTCTACGAATGTGTAGTTCTCAATAATGACCGGGGCAATTTGAAAAGTCACTGCTTTCCCGTTCAGCATGACTTGAACCGTTCTTTCCTTCGGTGCGGCGGAGACGTTGGCGGCTAGTGCAAACATCATCAGGAAGGTAATGAGGAATACGGATAATCGTTTCATTTTTGGCAATTCTCCCTTTTCTATTATGAGCATATTTTATAATTTGTTTGGATTTGCCCCGATATATATGTCAACAACAGGATATGCATGCTCGACAAGATTCCCGTCATTAATATTAACGTTGTAGGCAACAGTAATTTGCTGTAGATTATGAATATGTAAATATTTAATCATTTCATTATACTGATTCTGGATTAATGCAGGATCGCCGGAATATCGAGAATATACGGCGTTGGTAAGATGAAATATGGGTTTAAAAACATAGTCGTCAGTTAATTGAATTGCTCGATCGAGTGGAATCAGAAATTCGATATCTATTAATGGGTGTTCTGTTGTCTGTTCGACTCCGAAAGTTGCAGAAATTAGAGGGCCATTCTTTTGTGCTCCAGTCTGCTTTAAAGTGCTGATGAATCTGGAAAGCTCATCTTTCACATTCGACTGGAATATTTTTTTTCGAAAGGATGCAACATTTTCGAAACGAAGTTCCTTTGCAGATTCAATTATACATAGTTGGCACATTTTGGACTTTTCTCCCATAGAGTAAGTATTACTGCCTATTCGAAAAGTGTTTCGACAGTTATTCTGATTAAAGAAGTCATGTTAGGCTTAAGTTGTTGCGATTGCTCTCAATAATATCTATTATTAATTGTAATTTGCGTGATGGTATAAACGCAGTAACCTTTCTGTTCTGCGCATACTGTATATTCAATGTATGCGAATATAAATGATTACTGATCGAATCAACATTATCTGTAATCACAACTCCTTTAATATTTTCCCAATCAACGAACTCATTTCCGAACAAAATGCCTCCATCACTTATTTGAACATATCTGACTGTAAGAATATAAATTATAATAGGAGTAATTATAAGGCCTACGAATGGTGGGGCAGATGCGACAGTAAATAAGAGAATACCACTAAAATATAAAATGATAGTGCAACAATTTATTGACAAATAGATCAACAATAATAGTTGATAAATAAAGGTCTGCTTGCTTAAAAATCCACCACCGTATAACAAAACGAAATTACCTTTATTCCGTTTAATTCTGAAACATGTATATTCAAAATAAGCGTAACAGGCAGCAAATACTAACGGCAAAAAGACAAAGAAGAAAATGGTGATTAGCAAGTAAACTCACCTCTAAAATTGTCAGATGAATGGGGAAGAACATGGGTTTTTGTCGCCAATGATCCCCATGTTATCCCCAAAAAGTTGTATTTTTATTTCCCCATATATCCCAATGTTGCTGTTGCTACGATTCCACAAACTGCCAGATTTCCTGAAAGAACGGCCCCTCCGACTAAAGCGGCGGCTGCCACTGGTGCCACAAGGGGCAAAGCCGCTACTGCCAAACATGCTCCTCCAACTGCAATTATCGATCCTGTTGCAAATGCTGCCCAGCCAGCTAAGCTTCCGCCATCAATGTCCATTAATTCGGTATTGTCAATTTCTTCAAATGACAGTGAATATACCAATTCTACCACCCCACTTAAAGATTATTACAAGAACATAGACCCAGCGCCAGCGGTGATGCTTCCACCTAGCACTAAACTAATTGAAGATACCGAATATGCAAGAGACGGTGCAGCAACAATCGCAACTGCCGGGCAAGCTGCTATTGCCATAGCAAGCCCAACAGTCGCAGCAGCGAGGCCTACGACAGTAACAGTAGTAGCTAGCCATCCGCCACCCTCAACTGTTAAAAGTTGATCATTGTGTAAAGTAGAAAATTTACTTCCAAATACAAGTTCCAAGGCGTCCACCCCCTTCATAGGCTCAATTTGATTGCACACTGTTGAAATGCTGCATTATTACCCAATTGGAAACGCGAGCCATTTCAACTGTTTGCAAATATATCATTCGTAGAATTATTTGTATATATCCCAAATAGGACATGTACAATACAGAAAATAACATGTAGACTACCGGATAACTGCAATTAAATGGAATTCAAACGAGGCTCAATCATGTTCAAACTATTCAATTTCAAACAATACCCCTGCATCCGCCAGCACGACATGAAAGACTGCGGAGCAGCCTGCATCTCAACCATCGCTAGGAGCCACGGACTCAAGATGCCGATTACGCGCATTCGTGAGATAGCGGGGACGGACAAACAAGGCACGAACGCGCTCGGCTTGATCAAGGCGGCGGAGCAACTGGGCTTCACGGCCAAGGGGGTCAAAGGCAATCGGGAGGCGTTCTTCAGCGAATTTCCTTTGCCGGCGATTGCTCATGTGATCGTAGACGGGGCGCTGCTTCACTACGTTGTGATCCATAAGATTACAAAGAAACAGGTGGTCATCGCAGATCCGGCAAAGGGGATCGTCAAGCAGACGCCCGAAGATTTCTTCAAAATGTGGACAGGCGTGCTTATTCTGATGGTTCCTTCCCAAACGTTCGAACGAGGGGACCATACGGCGGGCGCCTTTTCACGGTTTCTGAAGCTGTTGTTCCCCCAGAAGCGGCTGCTCTCCGGCATTTTCATAATCTCGTTGCTGTTCACACTGCTGGGCATTCTCGGCGCATTTTATTTCAAATTCCTGCTTGATGAAATTTTACCCTATCAGTTACATACGACATTAACCTGGATTTCAATCGGCGTGATCGCCTTGATGATATTCAAGATCGTACTGAGCGCGTTCCGCAGTTACCTGCTCCTTCTGCTTAGCCAGAAGCTCGATATCAACCTGATTATGGGTTACTACCGCCATGTTGTGCGCTTGCCGATGAATTTCTTCGATACGCGCAAGACCGGCGAGGTGCTGTCCCGCTTGATGGATGCTTCCAAAGTGCGGGATGCGATTTCAAGCGCCGCGCTGACGATCATGATCGACAGTCTGATGGTTGTGGCGGGCGGCGTCATCCTCTATATGCAGAATCATTACCTCTTTGCCATTGCCGCGCTGATGATTCCGCTTTATGCCGCCATTGTGTGGGGGTTCCACCGCGGCTTCGAACGGCTCAATCGCAAGCAAATGGAAGATAACGCGGCGCTGACCTCCTATCTGGTCGAGTCGATTAACGGGATCGAGACGGTCAAGGCGTATCATGCGGAGAAACGGGCGAATCTGGCAACGGAGAAAAAATTCGTCGTGCTCCTCAAAAGCATTTTCAAGCTCGGGAATACGCACAATCTGCAGGGTGCTCTCAAAGGCTTCGTGCAGGCGGTTGGGGGCATTGTCATTCTATGGGTTGGCGCGCTGCAAGTGTTGGACGGACATTTGACGATCGGGCAGCTTATCACGTTCAATGCGTTGCTCGCTTACTTCCTGGAGCCCATTCAGAATTTGATCAACCTGCAATCTTCTTTGCAGACAGCCGTCGTCGCGGCAGACCGCCTTGCCGAAATCATGGATCTCGAACAGGAGCAATCGCCAGGCGATCACCAAAACATGCAGCCGGCATCCTTGCGGGGCGATATTGAATTTCGCCGGGTTCATTTCAGGTACGGCACCAGAGCGCCTGTCCTGAACGATATTAACCTGCACATCCGGCAAGGTGAGAAAATTGCGCTTGTCGGCGAGAGCGGCTCCGGCAAGACGACGCTGGCGAAGCTGTTGATGCGATTTTACAAGAGCGAATCGGGGGACGTGCTGATCGGCGGCAATCACATTGAGGATATCAGGCTGGAGACGCTGCGTTCACGCATTGCTTATATCCCGCAGGATACATTCTTCTTCAACGGGACAATCCGGGAAAATCTGTGTTTGGGCGCGGACGATCAGACGTCGATGGAAGAACTGGCAGAGGCGGCCAAACGATCTCAGGCGCATGATTTCATCAATCGTCTGGCATTGCGGTATCAGAGCATGCTGGAGGAGAACGCGTCGAATCTATCAGGCGGTCAGCGGCAGAGACTGGCCCTGGCACGGGCGCTATTGACAAAACCCGACATTCTGATATTGGATGAGGCGACCAGCAATCTGGATTCGACGACGGAGCGGGCCGTGTCCGAGACGATCCACCAGCTGGAGGGAGTCACCATGATCATCATTGCCCATCGGCTAAGCACGGTAATGCGCTGCGACCGGATCTTCGTTATGGATCATGGGGCCATCGTCGAATCCGGCGCCCATCATGATTTGCTGAAGCAGCGCGGACGGTATTATGAACTGTGGAAGGATCAGTTGCCGGGCATCGAAGTTCTGCATGGAGCAGATCAGGTGGCGGTGACCGGATGAGCGGGCGTTTGTTGGATTGGTCGGAATTGACGGATAGTCGTGAACTGCTCGAGGCGCGCCCGCCGCGCACGATGACTTGGACCATGGGGATCATTTTGCTCGTACTCGCGGTCGGCGCCGGATGGTGCATTTTCGGGAGAATCGACGTTGTAGTGAAAGCGCCGGGCGTTGTGCGGTCGAACGAATCCGCGGTGAAGATCGTCAATCGTGTGGCGGGAAGCGTGGAAATCATCAACTTTCAGTCCGGACAGCACGTGGAGAAGGATCAGATCTTATATGAGATGAACCAGGAGGAATGGCAAGCGAACCATGTGCGGTTAATCGAGCAATTGCGTCGCAAGCGGGAGGAATTGAAGCAATTGAGCGCGTTTCAGCAGCAGCTTCGCGCAGGAAAGCCTGATGCGATGTCCGAAGGCTTGCCGGTGGAGGAACTGCTGAGCGGGTCCAGCCTGGAAGTTGACAAGCTGAAACTATCTTTATGGAATGTGCGTGCCAAGCGGGAACAGAACGATCGGCTGGTGGAACAATTGGATAGATTGAAGCAATCGATCGTCGAAGGCGCAAACAGGTTGTCCCGGGACGATGAGATGTATTACAGGTACGAGAACTTCCGTCAAAGAAAAGAGCAGCTTGAACTCCAGGCAACATCCTTGACGGATGCTATACGAGTGGTGCTTCGCGGCGGCAATGAAGCGCAAATCGAGGAGGCGAAGCGCAACCTGGATAATGCCAAACTGGCGGTGCATAGTGCAGAATCCGATTTTCAATATGCAGTCGTGTCGGAATTGTTAGCCGCCCGTCAGGCGCAATCGGAGTATCGCGACAAGGAATCGGAGCTTCTTATCCAGTTGGCTGATACGATCGAGGCGGCGGATAAGGCGGTGAAGGACCTCGAATATCAGCGTTTGACGTTGGACCAGGAGCAGGACAATCGCGTCGTAAAGGCGCCGATCTCGGGGACAGTCAGCGTCGTGACGGAATTCGGGCAGGGGGAGTTCGTGCAGGCAGGGACGCAAATGTTGACCATTGTGCCCGAGAACGGTTCGGAGATGACGATGCAAATTGCCGTGGCGAACCGGGACATTGCGCGGATTCGGAAAGGTACGCCCGTGAAGTACGGGATTAATGCTTTGCCTTCATCCGAGTATGGTATGCTGCGCGGGCATGTCGTCGGCATGAACCCGGATGCGACGGTAGATTCGGTCACAGGCATGAGTTATTACGTTGTCCAGGGCGCAATAGACGGTCTGTCATTGACGAATGCGAAGGGTGAATCTGCGGCGATTAAAGTCGGCATGGCTGCCGAAGCTTCCATCGTGACCGATCGAAAGAACATCGGACGTTGGCTGCTGGAGAAACTGGACTTGGCCGGTTAAAATGAACGAAAAATTCGTTGGGTTCGAGGAGCGGTCACCGAGCAAGTCACGAAGCAGATGCCGTGGATTCTGCTGGCTGCGATTGCGATATCCTTGGCGGCTTACCTCTGCCATTACGGCCGGCAATCTCATCCTGACATTCGCAGCGGTTGGCGTTGCGGTGCCGATCTTTGAAAAATTATTGTTCAGAGGACTGGTGTATAACGAGCTCAGAAAAGTTGCTCGTGTACGGGGTGCCATTGTTATCCAGGCCGTATTGTTCGGGCTGTACCATATGAACTTGGTGCAGGGAGCGTATGCGCTCCTGATCGGACTGGCACTGGGCTATGTTTATCACAAGAGCCGTTCGATTATCGCCCCGATGCTGCTTCAGGTTTCGATCAATTGCACTTCGATATTGTTCACCCAGGATCAAGTTTCTTCCACGCTCAATAAGCAACTCGTTACGGTGTTGGCGGCGTTTGTGATCGTCAGGCACAAAAGATCGACAGAAGCGAACAGTCTCACCATGGTTTAACATAGAGGGGGAGGAGAGAAAGGAGAATGTTGGCTTGTCTCTCGTAGGTGCGGGAAGTATGTTTCTCAAAAAGCGATAGTATTCGATAAACACAGTGACTAGTAGAACGATCCTGAAGTAACGTTATTTATACTCTGTAACCAGGTTTTGTCGGGTTAGAGACAACGTGTGCAGTGACTGAGGTGCTGCAACCGGGTTTTGTCGTCTTTCTTGGATTTGAAGGGCATGATATCTCTCCGGTCGAAATGTTCTATGAACATTACACCACAAACTTTTTTGGGAATATAGTTGCATTATTTATGGATCGTTATACTAGCCTAAAGCGGTCTAATAAACAAGGGGCTTGATATGTGGAGCCTCAAACACGACATCAAAGATTGCGGCGAAGCCTGCATCGCCAAGCATCCGCAGCCCATACTTAGACTTAAGTCGCATGGAATTCCCGACCTCGACCAATCGACGAAGGCCGCCTGCTGGAATAGCATAAAGAGAACACCTTCAGGATGCCTGCGATTGGAAGAGAGGTTTTGCAAAAAATGTTTCAGGCGATGATCGATTTTTTTATGAACTTCGGCGCTTGGGGGTTGTTCGTTCATTCGTTCGCGGATGCCGTCATTTTTCCGATTCCCGCGTTCTTCCTGCAGGTACCCTTGAGCTTGCTTGATCCTTCCCAGGCGCTCTGGCTGGCAACCGTAGGCTATGTCGCTTGCCTGTTGGGGACGCCGGTGGGCTATCTGATCGGGAAGCTGCTCGGACATTCCGTACTGAACAAGCTGCTCAGGAAATCATGGATCGAGTCCGCCACCCGGATGTTCCAGAAGAACGGGGAGGCTGCGATCTTGATCGGATCGTTCACCCCGATCCCGTTCAAAGTATTCACGATCCTGTCCGGCTGCATGAAATTCCCGCTGTGGCGGCTGCTCGTCTATGCGGCGATCGGCCGGGCGGTCAAGTTTTATGCGGTGGGCTCGTTGATCTATTGGTATGGGCAAGGCGCTGAAGGCATGGTCAAAGACGTGTCCTTGTACATCTTTGCCATTGGGGTACCGCTCATCGTGCTATACTTGGCGATCAAGCGCAGGCGCCAGGCCAAAGCCGAGGCTAGGGCGGATGCCACAGCAGAGACGGCGAAGATGCCGGAGGCAAACGGAGAAGTGATGTAAGTTAAATCAAGCGATACGACATTTTGAGTCGTATCGCTTGATTTATGATGGAATGGCTTCACGAATCCTGGATAAAGGGGATTACTGGTGCTATGGCGAAAACAAAACGGGGAAGAGCGCTCTGGAACCTGCCTTCGCACGGCCGGGGAACTTGCCCGGTCTGCGGAAGCACGCGAATCAAGCTGCTCTATCCGCGAACCCGATCGGACGGGATGTCTGTACAGGTATGCAAGCGTTGCGTCAACGCGCCGCAAGACAGATTAGACGTTAACGCCGGCCGCTGATCGTCCAGTCCAGACCAAGCGCCCTCCCCAGTCTCGACGGGGAGGGCCTCCCAGGGTCCGTTAAAGGAGTAGTGATGGTCCTGAGCAACGTACACCGAATTCAATGGTTCGATCAACAAAGCCGGGCGGATCGATATCCGAATAGCGGCGATCTGGCAGAGAAGTTCGAAATCTCCAGAAGACAAGCTCAGCGGGATATTGAGTATATGGAAGCGTCTTTGCGCGCGCCGTTGCGGTATGTGGCCAAGCATAGAGGTTATGATTATGAGCATGAAGCATACACCCTTCCGTTGTTGTATGTGACGGAAGAAGAGAAGCAGGTGCTTCAATATTTGGCATACCGCTACCGCCAATACGACTACGAACATTCAGAGCAGGTTCGCCGGATCGCCCATTTGCTCGACCGGTTTACGGATGAGAAAAGGGGCGCGGCGGAAAGCCGGCTTCCGGTATTCGATGTCAATCCGCGGTTGATGCAGACGATCCAATTGCTATCTCATGCCGTGCGTGATTGCAAAATTGTCCGAATCACCTATTTGCAACAAGGGGAAGAGTCGAGGTTGTCCGTCTGGCCGCTTCGAATTTACGCTCAATTTCAGGCGGACTATATGCTGGCCTATTGCGAACAAGAGAGCGCCGATCAAATCTATCGGTTGGATGACATTCGGCAAGTTGTCGTAACGGAGCAAACTTTTGATCGGACTGGCTTGGATAGCGGCGCAATAAAGCGCGATCCCCCGTTGAAGCTAAAGCCTTACCTGGCGCGAATAGGTTTGAATCGCCCGCTTGCAGGCTCCGCATGGCATGGATATCCTGCGCAGCGCGTGACCGAACTGCAGTACGACGTTCAATTTTACGATATCGATTCGTTCCTGCAGCATTTGCTCGGCTCGGAGTGGAGCAGGCTGGAGTCGCCCAAGTGGCTGAAGTCGAGACTGATATCCCGCTGCGAGCATCTTTTGACACAACTGAAGGACGGCGGGCAATGAGTAATAAAGAAGGTGAGACTAATGGCGGCAAGTGTCTTGTTAGACAACCTGGTTATGGAGCGGGAATCGAAGTCCTATACGGACAGCTTATATGCCGTGCTCACAGCAGCCGGATTATTCAACGGTCCCAAATACATGCTATCCGGATTAAGCGGCATGGCGTTCAAGTTCACGGTTCACGAGCGGCTGCTGCCCATGTCGGTTACGGCATACGGACAATGGGGCGACGAGCATCAGCCTGCCGTTACGAATTTGGGCTTGTATGCGGAATGGGACGCGGGCCGCACGAGACATCCGACGTATCGCTATTATCAGAAAGAGGCGATTGCCGGCGTCAAATCGAGCCTGGATCGGGGGATCGGGTCGATCTACTGGTTGCCGGAATTCGGCGTCATTCATGGATATGATGACGGAGACGGCGTGTTCTTTGTGCAGGACGGACATTCCGCTGAAAGTCGAGTGGTGCTTTACGACAATTTCGGTCTCAATTTCACCGGATTCTGGTATGTTCAGATTTTCGATGAGAAAGTCGACGTTCCGATCAGGGATATGATCCTGGAGTCTCTGCGCATGGCCATCGACGATTGGGAAACGCCTCATAAGACGTTGCCCAAGCGGGACATCGCTTCGGGGCGGCTCGCCTATCGTTACTTGATTCGCGGACTTGAGAACGCCGATTATGATGAGGACGGGGCTGTCTATCAATACCGTCGAGAGGACGCCCTCTTCAAGCACCGAAGGTGATAAGGGGGGGGGTGAATCGGCGACATTCATGAAATACCCGTAAAATTCACTTGCAACCCCCTCCCATAGTCCACATCATATGTGATAAAATGGAATAGAACATATGTTTGGTTTCAGGAGGTGATGATGTGACAGAACCAGCATACCGAACGTATCAAGTATGGATCAAGCCCGGCCATCGGCTGTATACCTACGCGGAACGGTTGTGCCAAGAAGCGAAGAACTTGCATAATACAACCAACTTTTATATCCGCCAAGTGTTTACAGCGCTCCGGCAAGATGGGTCTCTTCAGCCCTTGCAACAACAGGTCATGGACACGTTACAGGCGAACATTGACTTAATGAACGAACGCCAACAGGAAGCCCATCAGAAGAGAATACGGAAGCAGCTTTTGAATCCGACGGACCAGCGCACGAACTCGCGTTGTCGCCTGTTCGAGCTGCCGTCGAGGGCATCGCCTTATGTGGATTATGCCTTTCTAGATTGCTTGTTCAAGGTGATGGAGCAAGCGGATTACCGGGCAATGCCTGCCCAATGCAGCCAATGGGTGATGAAGGGTGTATTCGCCAATTGGCAGTCGTTTTTCAGCAGCATGAAGGACTATCGTGCGCATCCTGACAAGTACGCCGGAAGGCCGCACATTCCAGGTTACACCCGTGCCAAAGCGAAGGAAGTCGTACTCACCAATCAGGACTGCGAGATCAAAGACCGCAAATACCTCAAACTCCCCATAACAAGACATAGGCTTAACATCGGCAAGCTTGGGTGCACAGACGGCACATTGAAGCAGGTTCGCATTCTTCCGAAATACGGGCAGTATGTGATGGAATTGGTCTTCTCCGTCTGCCTGACAGAAGTGGCGGATGTCAACAAAGAGCGTGTGCTGGCGATTGATCCGGGTATCGATCAGCTTGCAACCATCGTCACGAATACGGGTCACAAGCCGATATGCGTGAAGGGCGTGCGCCATGTCGTACGAAGAAAGAATAGTCCGGTCACCGGACCAACGTCCTTGGAAATACGTTGAGAACAACGCCTAACCTGAATCCGAAAGGAAGAGGGAACAAAAGCATGGTTGTAAAGCGTGGATGATTTGAAAATGGTGTAGAATCAAGCTGCGCAAGTTCTGCCTGATAGGGTTAAAAGCTACACTGCCTGAACCTGAATGACCAGGGATGGAAACGCACATCTGGGGATACACCATTTAAATACTCCCTACTTACCGTATAGTCGAACTTTGCCTTTGTTCGGCGAAATCCAAGATGATAAGCCATTGAACAATGAGTTCAAGCAAGGTCATGAGTGGGAACCTAAGTCGGGCTATGACGTTCTTTCTACGTAAAACATGGGATTGCCTAACGGGGGAGACCCCCAGGGTAACGGAGTCTTCATAGTATCCAATGTGGCGGTTGTAACGATGGTTGCACAGGCGGACTCTAAGATGTGCCGCTGGATCGCTTGTACCGCCGAAAGGGTAACCAAGTAAGCGGGAGATCAGGAGAAGGAAGGCAGGTGGTTCGATATCGAAGACTCGGAGGTATGCGGAATGCAAAATGCCGAAAAAGTATTGGATATCATCAGTGACAGAGGCAAGCGGAAATTACCGTTATATCGCATCTACCGTCTGCTTTACAACAAGGAATTGTTTCTTATGGCCTACAAAAATATCTATGCCAACAAGGGCGCGATGACAAGGGGTGCGACAAACGAAACGGTTGACGGGATGTCCGTGGCTAAGATGGACCGGATCATCAATCAGTTAAAAAGGGAAACCTACCGCTTCACACCGGTCAGGCGCGAATACATCAAGAAGAAAGGCAGTAAGAAGCAACGTCCACTTGGATTACCCACATGGTCGGACAAGCTTCTGCAGGAAATCATTCGATTGATACTGAGTGCATACTTCGAACCGCAATTCAGCGAAACCTCGCACGGTTTCCGTCCCAACCGGGGATGTCATACCGCGCTGGAGGCCATCCGGGCAAAGGGTGGATGGAAAAGTGTGAAATGGTTTGTCGAAGGTGACATCCGGGACTGTTTTGGCAGCATCGATCACGACATTTTGATTGGCATTCTGGCTGAGAAGGTCAAAGACAATCGATTCTTAAGACTGATGCGGCAATTTCTGGCATGCGGGTATCTGGAGGATTGGAAGTACAACGTTACCTTAAGCGGCTGTCCACAGGGTTCCAATCTGAGTCCATTATTATCTAATGTCTACATGGATAAATTAGATCAGTTCATGGAAAAGCAAATCCTTCCTGTCTATAACCGCGGCGACAGACGAGCGAAGAACAAAACCTACGTGACGCTGTGCAATCAGATGGAGAAACACAAGCGCCATCACGATTGGAAGGCAGTAAAGGAACTGGACAAGCAGAGGCAATCGATGCCTTCCAAAGAGACAAAGGACCCGGCCTTCAGACGGCTCTATTATATCCGTTACGCGGACGACTGGCTGCTTGGTTTTTCCGGCCCGAAGCATGAAGCGGCCAAGGTCAAAGAAGAAATTAAAACCTTCCTTGCGACTGAACTAAAGCTTACGCTTAGTGAAGAGAAGACCTTGATCACCCATGCAAAGACGGAAACAGCACGATTTCTCGGCTATGACATTCACGTCCTGCAACAGGATGCAAAACATGATCGACGCGGGCGACGCAGCATTAATGGAGTGATTGGTTTGCGTGTCCCAAATGAGAAGATGAAGGACAAAGCAAACCTGTACAAGAAGAGTGGAAAACCAACTCACCGCAAGGAACGGACGAGGAGCTCCGACTTTGATATTATCGCTCAATACCAGTCTGAATTCCGGGGATTCGCCCAATACTACTTGCTTGCCTATAATGCGCATCAATTACAGGGCCTTAAGAGAACGATGGAAGAGTCTTTGGCACGAACCCTTGCGAACAAATTTAAAACGACGTTAGGCAAAATATATAAGAAGTATAAAACGACGCGTGAAACGGAAGGGCAAAGCTACAAGGTGCTGCAAACGGAAGTGAAACGCGAGGGCAAAAAGCCGTTGGTCACGTACTTCGGAGGGTTCAAGCTCGGATACAAGAAGGATGCCGTAATTGTGGACGCAACGCTGACAGGAAAAGTGTACAACATCAGGAGTCAACTGATTGATCGACTGCTGCATGACACCTGTGAACTGTGTGGGGCAAAAGGAAACATCGAAATGCATCACGTGAAGAAATTGAAGGACCTTGAGAATAACGGTAGAAAAGACAAGCCCGAATGGATGAAACGCATGATTGCGATGAGGAGAAAAACGCTCGCCGTATGCCATGAATGCCATGTGAGCATCCATGCGGGCAAATATGATGGTAAGAAAGTCGCTAAGGCCGAGGCTGGCTGACAGTTAACCACTAGCGAGCGGAGTGCACAGGAAACTTGCATGCTCCGTTCTGAGAGGGGCGATTGGAAAAGTGCGGTCTATGACCGTAACTCGCCGGTTGCCTACTCTACAAGCCCATCAAAGCGATCAATCAATACTACAACAAGCTGAAGGCGCATTATACCGGAATTCTCCGACAAGGGAAGCAGCCGCATGAGGGTGCGCATACGTCCAAACGATTAGAACGTCTGCACCTGAAGCGCCACCTGCGAATCAAGGATACGTTCCACAAAGCGAGTCACTACATCGTCAGGCTCGCGGCAGAGCAGCAGATTGGCATGATCGTCATCGGCTATAACCAGGGATGGAAGACGGAACCGGGCATGGGACGACGCAACAACCAGTCGTTCTGTCATCTCCCGCATCAGATGCTCGTATCGATGATCCGATATAAAGCAACGGCGCTTGGCATCGAGGTGATCCTCACCGAGGAGGCGTATACCTCCAAAGCCAGTTTCCTGGACGGCGATCCTTTGCCAAGTATGAAGAAGGTGTCACCAGAACCTTCTCAGGCAGGCGGATTCATCGCGGCTTGTACCGAAGTCGGAACAACATCTTAGTCCATGCGGATGTTGCTCGAATGGAAACATTTCAAGCTTAACCGATCCGTAATCCCGGCAGCGCCTCTGGGCGACATCGCCATTCCTCCTTTAAATATAACAGAAAGGCACGCGCCACCATACCTCCCAGCTTGCAGAGGTACGGTTGGCGCGTGCTTCGCGACCCATCGTTCAATATTCCCACATTTCGCTGTTCTCATTATGCGCAGGGCTTAATCTATTTGTCAATGCATGCTGCCATTATGCCAGGGCAATCGCTTACGGGTTTATCATACGTAAAATGACAGCCTTCGGAGTGTTGCTAGTCCGTCACTTTTTACGTAGTTCCCTGGACGCTATTCTGTCTATGTGGCCAATTTCGACCTGTCCGTAGCAATTAGAAGTTCACAGGACCTCTATCACCCTGAAAACGGCTCATTTCCGACAAATAAGCGTTCGGAGGACTACTATACCGTCCCTTTCCCGTCCAAATGGACCCTATTCGGCTTGTCAGTGGCAGTTAAAGGTTCACAGGACCTCTATCACCCCGGAAACGGCGCATTTCCGACAAATAAACGTTTGGAGGACCACTATAACCAACTGCCTTTCGCTGCTCTCCCTTCAAATGGCCTTCTACCGGACGACCGCTTACGGATTTATGAAAGCCACGATGGCGGGCGGCGGGCGAGTGAGGGAACGAAGGAACAGGGTTCGCTAATGGGGACAGGCAGCGGATGAACGGGACAACGGCGGATAACAACATGCATTTTCGTAAGCGATTGCCCTGCCATTAAGCTGACAACGTCTCCTTGTCCGCCGTTACCAAGCCGGCATAGACTCCCTCACTCGCTAGCAACTGGTCGTGCCGGCCCCATTCCGCAACACGCCCGTCATTCAGCACGAAGATCATATCCGCGTCGGCAATCGTCGACAGCCGATGCGCAATGATGATCGTCGTCCTGCCGCGGCGCAACTCGTCAAGGTGGCGCATCACTTGTCGTTCTGTCTCCAGATCGAGCGCTGACGTCGCTTCGTCGAGAATCAGAATATCGCAGTCCGCAAGCAAAGCCCGCGCCAAAGCGATACGCTGCCGCTGGCCGCCCGACAATTGAATTCCTCGTTCACCAACCTGGGTATCGTATCCATCCGGAAGAGATTCTGTGTAATCATGGATTTGCATCTTGCGGCAAATCTCTTTCATCCGATCTTCATCTGTATCGCTTCCCAGCAGCAAGTTATTCCGAATGGAATCCGGAAACAAATAAGCTTCCTGGAAGACGACCGTGACGCGTTTCAACCATTGATCACGGCTCAATGAGGTCAGCGCCTCCCCATTCACGGCAATCGTTCCGGCATCCGGCTCGTAGAATCGTATCAACAGCTGCACGAGCGTCGACTTCCCGCAGCCGCTCTTTCCTACGAATGCGATTTTTCGTCCGATCGGCAAATCCAGATCAATTCCGTCAAGCACCCGGCTCCCGTCCGCCTCGTACTGGAACGCAACCTGTTCGAAGGTTAGTTTTCGTACAGGAGTCCCGGGTGGCAGCAAGCGCATACCGGCGTCCGGGTCCTTCTCTCCTTCCAGCACGTCCCGCACCCGCTCTACAACTGCCATTCCACCCGCAAGATCAATGGCGAAAGTGTATGCCTTGTTGCAAGCGTTCATAAGCTGGGAGGAAAATTGGAACATGATGACGAGCCATCCGACCGACATGCGGCCCTCAAACACCAGATACCCGCCGTACCCGAGTACGGCCAATCGAACAGCCCACTGAAGAGAGAGCGTAAACAGCGTCTGTCTGTTGATCAAACTTACCTGATGCAGAAGTGCGTTGAAGTGGATGGACAGCTTCTCACGGAACCGGCGCTTTTCCCATTGTTGGCGGTGGAAAGCGATCACTTCCCTTGAAGAAGAGATGCCTTCTTCGATCGCAACGATCACTTCCGTGTTGCTGTCCGCAACCGCCCTGCCGGCCTGCTTGATCTGCGGCGCCATTCGTCTGCCCAGAACGACATAGATGACGCTTACCGCCAACATAACCGTAAGCAAGACGGGGCTGGCCACGCCAATAATGACAGACAGCACGGCCGCTTCGCCGATATCCACCACACCGTTCGGCAAACGACCGCCAATCAACCGAGCCGTCTGTTCCGTATCATTCGTAAGGTTCGTGACATATTTGCCCGTCCGCTCCTTTCGAAACCGGCTCACGGACATACGGTGCAGTTCACGCAACATGTCGTTCAGAAGCAGCCGCTGCAATCCGAACTCCGCCTTGTTGCGCGCCAAAGCCGCATACAGATGCAACACATTGTAGGCAACTGCGAGTACGGCCAATCCGGCCAGAAGCGGGGCGAGCCATTCCGAATTTCGGTGAACGAACAGATCGTCCACGATAAATTTCTGTATGCCGACAACGCCAATATTGGCGAGCATCTCCAGGAAAAGCAGAAGAACCGTGACCCCAAGCCATCCCTTCACCCGTTTGGCGTACCGCAGGAGCCACTGCCCATTACTCAACGCTGCCTCGCCCTCCTTCATCATTTTCTCTCTCCTGTCGCAAGACGATAGAATGAACCTTTTCGCTCCATAAGTTGTTCATAAGTGCCGGTCTCGACGATGCCTCCCCCGGCTAACACGACGATGTTGTCGAAATGCCGGATCGTACTGAGCCGATGCGCCACGGCCAGCGTCGTCCGCCCCTGCAGCAGTACATCCAAAGCCTGCCGAATCTCACGCTCGCTTACATTGTCCAGCGCAGACGTCGCCTCATCCAACACCACGATGCGGGGATCCTTCACGAACATTCTGGCAATGGAAATCCGCTGGCGCTGGCCGCCGGACAGCCGTACGCCCCGCTCCCCGACGAACGTGTCGTACCCTTGCGGGAACTCCATGATAAAGTCGTGGGCAAATGCCGCTTTGGCTGCCTTTTCGATTTCCATATCCGTTGCATCCGGATTGCCGAACCTGATATTCTCCCGAATCGTCGTTCCGTACAAATAGGTTTCCTGGAATACGAATCCGATAGATTCACGCACTTGCCGCAGCGAAAGTTCGGGCAATGGTACGTCGTCCAACCGAATCTCGCCTGATTGCGGGTCATAGAATCTCCCGACCAGCTTGATCAAGGTCGATTTACCGTTCCCGCTCTCTCCGACCAATGCTACCTTCTCCCCGGGGCGGATGCTCAGCGTGATATTTTCAATAAGTGCAGGCTGTCCCGGGTAACGAAACGAAACATGGCGAAATGAAATCTCTCCCCGGACGGCGTGAAGCCGCTGCGGATACCGGGCTTCCGTCACATCCCCCTGCTGTTGCGCGAGCTCGTACAGCTTATGCACTTGGTGCATCAGCACTTGCTGCTCGGAAGTCATCGTCACGAGGAATGTCAAATCCTGAATCATTCGGAAATAGAAGAACATGAACGCAACTAAAGCTCCCGTACTTACCGAGCCTTGTTCCAGCAAGTAAGCACCATAGGCAAACACCGCCACCGCGCCGAATTGCACCGATACCCGGCGGACGAGACCCCGACCGTACGCCGCCGCGTGCAGGCGATTGGTGCTCCTGTGCAGCTTGGATTGCCGATCGAGGCCGGATTCCGTGTCCCACTTCTCGGCGCGGTGCACTCGCAACTCCAGCAATCCCGAAACCGTGTCATATATTTTTTTCTGATAGGCAGCCCGATTCTCTTGGGTTTCCTTCCCCAGGCGAGCCGCTCGTTTTTCGAAATACGGCCCGATCAAATAGTAGGACAAGAAGCACGGTACTGCTATAAGACTTAAAGTGGGATGGATCGTCAACATGAAGGAGGCAGACAGAATGAAGGTGATGCCGGATATGATCATTCCCGGCAAATAGCGGTAGTAGATCTGCTGGACGGCGGATATATCCGTATTGAATAGGGATAAAGTTTCGCCGGTCGGATGCCGCTCATAATAGGAAAAACCAAGCCTGCGCAGATGATCAAGCAAAGAAACTTGCAGTTCACGAGCTGCCTTCTCTTGTATAACCTTCTGCAATCTATTGCGCACGAGAGTGGACACAATCATCACTGCAATCATCGCCGCAGCAACTCCGAGCAGTATCCCGAAAGCCGCGGTCTTCCCGGACGGAAGCAGATCATCGATCAGAACCTGCATAAACTTCGGTATCGACAACTCGATCCCGATAATCATCAAGCTGAGCGCTATAAACCCTGCCGCTGCCCAAGAATAGGGTTTGAGGAATCGCAGCAGCCATACATACGAGCGGAAAGTCGAGGGTTTCACCGATGAAGTTATTGCCGCTTCCATTCCCTGCACCTCATCTACTGTATATTATTGAATACTAACCGCCGACTCCTCCCACGCCCGCTGGAACAAGTGCAGCTTCATACACTTCGTACTCACTTACATTATCCAGTGCCGAAGTCGCTTCGTCGAGCAAAATAATTTGCGGATTTTTAATGAACATTCTGGCGATAGCGAGTCACGTTTTTTGCACAGTGTTCCGTATTTTAGAATTTACTTTTTCGCGGTGAGGTGGGATTATGCCCTTACATCAAGCCCAGCACATCACGTCAATCTTTCTAATGTCAGGAGGGAGCCGCCCTGCAATGAAAGCGCTGTAATTCTATCAAAAGAGAGGATGGTTCGGGTAATGGCTAAGCAGATCGCAGGTTGGTCTAGCAAATCGTGGGTTATGCTCCTTGTTGTCACGCTCATAGCAGGAATCGCCTCTGTAGGAGGGTGGGCTTCGGGTACAGCCCATGCGGGAACGCAGAACACTTACTACGTGTCTCCAAGCGGCAACGACAGCAACCCTGGAACGCTTGCCTCTCCGTTCAAGACGATCGGGAAGGCGCGCAATGTCGTAAGAACGAAGAATGGCAACATGACGGGCGACATTATCGTCTATCTTCGCGCCGGGGATTATTATTTGGATAACACGCTTACGTTCGATGAGACTGATTCGGGCACGAACGGCTATCAGGTGATTTACAAGAACTACGACGCCTTGGGCAGCGCGCGCATCATCGGCGGCGAACCGCTCTCGGGTTGGACGTTGAAATCCGGCAGCAGCACCATCTACCAGACGAGCGTGGGGATCGGATGGGAGTTCGATACGCTCTACGAGAATGGCGTCAGGGGCGTGATGGCCCGATATCCCAACAGCGGATACAATAAAATCGACCATGCAGACAGCGCACAGCCCAAGAAAGCATTCTTCTATAAAAACGGAAACATCCCGGCCATGGCCGATATCAGCAATTTGCAGGTCTATGTATTCCCGGGGGCGCGCAACTGGGCCAACGAGATTCTGCCGGTCGCCGCGATCAACCGCAGCAACCGGAAAATCACGTTGTCGCAAAACCAGCGATGGCCCTACCTTGGGGATTTGAGCGCGAATTCCAGGTACTTCATTCAAGGCGCGATCGAATTGCTCGATCAGCCGGGAGAGTTCTATTTAGATAAGGCAGCCGGCATCTTGTACTACTACCCGCGGGATCCCAGTATCAACAGTCAGCAAATTATGGCTCCGAAAGTAGACAAAGTGCTGTTCGTAAAGGGAAGCTCGCAATCGACCCCGGCGCATCATATTACGTTCGACGGCTTGACCGTCATGGTGTCCAATTTCACTTATGTCACCATGAATAAATTCAAGACCGGCAACATCGTGCTGATGAACGCCGATAACATCACAATCGCCAATTGCCGGATCGTGAATTCGGCTTCCACCGGCGTCACGATGCCCAGTACCGATCTGCAAGATCCGGCGGTCCAGGTCGAAGCGAAGAACAACGTGATTACGGGCAACTATTTTTCCGATATCGGCAGTACGGGCGTGGAGATCCTCGGCACCGGCAATACCAATGTGTACACCCACTACGGGCACACGGTATCGAATAACTACTTCGACGGCATCGCCCGGACGAATACGAACGGCGCGGCGATTCAACTGAACGGCGCAGGCAATAATCTCGTCTCCCACAACAAGATTGTAAACACAATCCATTATGGCATCGAAAGCAAAGGCAGCAAGTGGACGGACATGCCTGCCGTGATCAACGGGATACCCGTGACGGAAGCAAACAAATACGACTTTAATCCGGGACGGTATAACACGATCGAATTCAACGACGTTTCCCGCGCGAACCTGGACACCCAGGATACCGGTGTGTACAAGAGCGGCGGCGTGTACAAAAACACGATCAACAATAATATTTTCCACGACAGCGGGAAATTCGGCGGCCAGAAGGGGCTTTATCTCGACGATGTCTCCGATTTCAACACGGTGACCAACAATATCGTCTATGGCATCACAAGCACGGGATCGAGCCTGGATTACAATATCAAGGGCACCGGCAATATCGTGACCAACAACATCGCGGATATGACCGGGGGCAGCGACGGCTTCGACTTTAACATCATCAGTCAGCAGCCGACGAAGAACAATCATCTCACCTATAACATCTTCTACCAAGGCAGCGTGTACTATCATTTCTTTAGCTACCGCAGCACCATGGTTGCCGAATCCGACTACAATACCTTCTACCGTCCCAGCGGCACCCGTGTGTTCAAAGGCATTCCGGGAGCCGACACGCTGACCCATTGGAAGACGCTATACAACAATAAATACGATCAGCATTCCATCACGTCCGATCCGCAGTTCGTCGATGCCGCGAATCATGACTACACCTTGAAGAGCACTTCACCCAGCCTTGCGCTTGGATTCAACCAGATTGACGTTTCCGAAGTCGGGTTGACGGACGATTTCCTGTATGAGCTGCCTACGGAGGACCCTGGCGACGACCCTGAAGATCCTGGAGAAGATCCCGGGGAAGATCCCGCTGTGCTGTTCTACGAGGATTTCGAGGAGGGCTTCGAAGCCTGGTCGGCCAACTTCGGAACGCCAACGGCCAGCACGAACCAGGCGCACGGCGGCACGTACAGCTATGCTCCCGATCAGGATCAGGATGAAATTTATCATGACATGGAAGAATCGACAAACGCCATTGTCACGGTATGGTTTTATGATAACGCATCCGATAATTCCATGAAGGTCAAGGCGCGGGTGCAAAATTCACAGTCAGGCGCGAACGCGCAAATAGGCGTTACGACCGCGACTTCGACTTCGAAGTATACGTATCAGGTCAACGGCTCCACCTTCGTCGCATCCGGCGTGAGCCGGTCGACCGGCTGGCACGAACTCACCTTTGACCTGACTTCGGGAACGAACTGCGTGTTGTCCATTGACGGGGTGCAAATTGCTGCAACTACCAACATTTCTGCTTTTGACCTGATTTATCTGGGCGACAATGCGGCGGATTCGAAGCAAGGCAACGTCTATTTCGATGACGTGGAAGTCGTGCAGTTGCCGTAATCCAGGAGCCGCTAGCTAATTCATTCGAATCAAACTGTCAGGTCACCCTGGCGGTTTGATTCGCCTGTTGGCCTTGGCCGGCCGCCTCTTACGCCATTTTGGCGATGTCATCGCCTGTTGGCCTTGGCCGATCGCCTCTTACGCCATTTTGGCGATGTCATCGCCTATTGGCCTTGGCCGACACCCACCGTCACCCCGAACTGAGCCGCGCTTAGCCGCGCGTATACGCCGCCGGATGCGATCAGCTCGTCGTGGCGCCCCTGCTCGGCGATGCCTTCCTCCGTCACGACGACAATTCGGTCGGCGTGGCGAATAGTAGCCAGCCGGTGCGCGATGATCAGCGTCGTACGGTTGTGCGACAGCCGCTCAAGCGCCTGCTGGATCTGCGACTCGGTCTCGGTGTCCAGCGCGGAAGTCGCTTCGTCGAGGATAAGGATCGGCGGATTTTTCAGGAAGATCCGCGCGATCGACAGCCGCTGACGCTGGCCGCCGGACAGCTTCAGCCCCCGCTCGCCGATGAACGTGTCAAGACCGTCCGGCAGCGAATGGAGCAGCGACTCCAGATGCGCCTGCCGCGCCGCCTCCCACACTTCCTCTTCCGTCGCATCGAGGCGTCCGTACATAATATTTTCGCGTATCGTTCCGTTGAACAAGAACACTTCCTGCTGCACGATGCCGATCTGGTTGCGCAGCGACAGCTGGGTCATCCGCCGAATATCGATGCCGTCGATGGACACCTCTCCCTCTTCGATCTCGTAGAACCGCGGAATGAGGCTGCACAGCGTCGACTTGCCCGCGCCGGAAGGACCGACGAGCGCCACCGTCTCGCCCGCGCGAATGTGCAGGTCGATGCCCGACAGCACCTTCGTATGATCCTCGTAGCCGAACGTTACGTCACGGAATGCGATATCGCCGCGCAATCGCTTGACTTCGATCGCATCCGGCGCATCCTGCACGTCGGGCTCGGTGTCGATAAGCTCGCAAAACCGCGTGAATCCGGCCATTCCTTTCGGATACATCTCGAGCAGGGCGTTGATCTTCTCGATCGGACGCAGGAAGACGTTCACGTACAGCAGGAACGCGACCAGATCGCCGTAACTGAGCGTGCCGCGGTATGCAAACCACGCACCGCCAACCAGCACGAGCAGGGAAATAAACCGCGTCAGCATGTAGATGCTCGAAGAACTGTACGCAATAGTCAGGTAGGAGACCAGTTTGGCTTTGCGGAAGGCGCTGTTATTGACCTCGAACCTTGTGCTCTCGTAGGATTCGTTGCCGAACGACTTGACGACGCGGATACCGGAGATGCTGTCTTCAATGCGCGCGTTCACGTCGGCGATCTTCGAGAACATCTGCGTGGCCGCCTTGTTCAGCCTGGTATTGAAAAAGACGATCAGGAAGGCGAGAACCGGAACGGCGATCAGCGTGATCAGCGACAGCTCCCAGTTCACCGCAAACATAATGCCGAAGGCGCCCGCCAGCGTCATGATCGCGATGAACAGGTCCTCAGGCCCGTGATGCGCCACCTCGCCGATATCGAACAGATCATTCGTCATACGCGACATGATCTGGCCCGTCTTCGTGTTGTCGAAAAATCGGAACGACAGCTTCTGCACGTGGTGGAACAACTGCTTGCGCATATCCGTCTCGATATTAATGCCGAGCATGTGGCCCCAATAGTTGACGATGAATTGCAGCCCCATGCTGAACAGGTACATGGCGAGCAAGCCCGCACACACCCACGTGATCAGACTCCAATCGCCGCCGGGCAGCAGCTCGTCGATCGTCCATCTGACGGCAATCGGGAACCCGAGCTCCAGCAAAGCAACGACGATCGCGCAGGCGAAGTCGAGCAAGAACAGCCTCTTGTAAGGCCGATAGTAAATGAGAAAGCGACGAATCAATGCAGTCACCTCGTGTTGTTACTTGTCGTACGCGCCGGCCGACTCGATGTCCAGCCTTGTGATCCCGCCGGAATGCCAGGTCGTCAGCCTTAACGTAACGCGTCTATAGTCGATGGAGATGAAGGGATGGTGGTTCATCCGTTCGGCAATGTCCGCCACCTTGTTTACGAACGCAATGGCTTCCGGAAAAGAAGGAAACAAGTATTTGCGCATCAACTTGCCCTCCTCCATCGTCCAGCCGGTCAAGGCGTTCACGGCGGCAGCAAGTTCCTCATCGGTCAACAACGGTTCTTTGGCCATCAGTCAAGTCCTCCTCTCCGGCTGGGGCGCCGGCGCCGATTCGCTGCAGCTCTCCGTACTTGCGACGATACCTCTCCAGCAATTGTATCCAAGATGGGGCGAATACGGCAATGAAGAAAATGGTGGCAGCGGCGTGGATGGCATCGAACGGGAGGCTGAGCGCATACACGGCCGTGACGGAAGACCAGGATTGCTCCTTCACCCACACGTCAAGCGCCACCGTAATGTTCATAAGCCAGCCGAAGACGAAGCCCCACGCGGCGCCGAACAAGACAAGCGGCAGGCGGCGCCTGCGCAGCGGGCTGCGGTGCGCGAACAAGCCGGCCGTGAAGCCCGCCATGCCCCAGGCGAACATCTGCCACGGGGTCCACGGCCCTTGGCCGAGGAAAAAATTCGATACGAGCCCTGTCACGGCGCCGACCATCCAGCCCGCTTCCGCACCGAACACGACGCCGGATACGATCACGATGAACGTCACCGGCGTGAAGCTCGGCAGCAGCATGGCGAACGGAACGCGGCTCACGGCGGCGATAGCCGCCATGGATGCGATCAATACCATCTCGCGTGCTTGCCGTTCACGGCGCTCGTATCGAAGCAGGAAGGGCAGCATGGACAACAGAACGAGCACGAGGCCGAAGAGAATGGCGTTTCCCCGACCCAGGGACAGATAAGCTATGGCAAGGAAGAGCGCGGCCAATGGCACCGTCAGCCACAGCGAATGAATTCGACGCAGCCTTCTCATCGCGTTCCCTCCGTTGACGATGCCGCCTGATACGGGAGACCGCCTTCCGCGGAGCGCCCGTGCAGCAGCCGGTGCAGCGGCGTCGCGTAGAACAGGTTGCCGCGGAAGAACGCTTCCGGGACGTCGTCCGCGATAATCTCTCCGTTGAACAGCAGCGAGCAGCGGCTCGCGAATGAAGCGGCAAATTCGACATCGTGCGTCGCCATGACCAGTGTGGCGCCATCGCGATGCGCATCGTCCAGATGCCGGGCAAGCCTGGCTTTGGCAAGCGCGTCGACGCCTTTGGTCGGCTCGTCAAGCAGCAGCAGCTGCGGCCGACCGAGCAGCAGCAGCGCGAGCGCGCCGAGCTGCCGCTCGCCGCCGCTCAGGTCGTGCGGGTGTCGGCCCAGCAGCTTGAACAAGCCCATGCGATCGGCGATTCGTTCCGCTTCCTCCTGCGGGCGGACAGCGCCTGCGCGGGCAGCCGCATGCAGGAGGTCTTCCAGCAGCGTATCATGCGCATAATGCAGCAAGGGATTCTGTGCCAGATAGCCGATGCGCGCGTAGAGAGCAGCGTCCGCCAGACGGCTGAGCTTCTGCCCGCCGAGCTTTACTTCTCCGCGCTGCGGCTTGCGCAGCCCTGCAAGCAGTTGAAGCAGTGTCGATTTGCCGCTGCCGTTGCCGCCGAACAGGGCGATCCGGTCGCCCGGCCGAATCGTCCAACGGAGTCCGTGCACAACTGCGGGATCTTGCTTGCTATAGGCGTAGAAGAGGCCGTCCGCCGCCAACAGCGGTGCAGCGGTGCCCAAGACCGCGGAGGTGCCCGCCGATGATGCTTGCGGAGGATGCTCCGGCTGCGGGGACGCTGTCTCCGACGATGCTTGCGGTTGCTCCCGCGCAACTGTCGAAGCCTTCGGCAGCCCTTCTCCTGTCAGCTGTCGCGCTTCTTTCACGGACAGCGGCGGCTCGACGGATGCATCCTCCGAATGGGCAAGCGCCCAGCGTGTCACGATCGGAAGCGACTCGAGCCAGGCAGGATCCTGACCGCGCCAGGCTTCAGCCGCGAACGCGCGCGGCGCGCCGTCGAATACGACTGTGCCGTTCTCCATGCGAATGAGCCGATCCGCGAGCGGCAGCAGTTCGTCCAGTCGATGCTCGCTCATGATGACCGTAATGCCCCATTCTTCGTTCAGCCGCTTGACCATGCCCGTCACTTCGCGCGCTGCCAGCGGGTCGAGCTGCGCCAACGGTTCGTCGAGCAACAGCACACGGGGCTGCAGCATAAGGACAGAAGCGAGATTGACGGTCTGCTTCTGCCCGCCGGACAATCCGTCCACTTGCCGGGACAGCAGTTGTTCGATTCCGAAGAAGCCCGTAACCTCCGCCATTCGCCGCCGCATCAGGCTGCGCGGCATGCCGAGATTTTCCATGCCGAACGACAGCTCGTGCTCCACGGTGTCGACGACCAGTTGATTGTCCGGATGCTGCATGACCAGGCCGATGGAGGCGGCGGCATCCCGGGGCTGCAGTTGTTCTATCGGAATGTCGCCAAGAAGGACCCGACCCGACATGCGCCCGCCCGGCGATACCTCGCGTTTGAGCAATCGCAGCAACGTCGTCTTGCCGCTGCCCGTCGGACCGCCCAGCACGACGAACTCCCCGGCGCGCACCGACAGGCTGACACTCGACAAAGCCGGAGCCGCGGCATCTGGATAGTGAAACGTTACTTCGCGCCATTCAACGCTCTCCACGCCCGTCGATCCCTCCATTCTCCGACCAAAGGCAGCAGCAGGTAGACGAGATACGCCGCCAACGTGCCGCAATCGCCCGCATCCAGCGCAAGCGGCTCCAATCGCGGATAGATATTCAAGTAGCCGTGGCCCTGCTGCCACAACACGAGGATGGCAGCAGCCGCCAGGAGCAGCCCTGCTGCCGTCCAGCCATCACGCTGCCTGAAGACGAATACGGTATACGCGCTCCTTGGACCGGTTCCGTATCCCCGCGCCTGCATCGAGTCCGCCGTTTGCAGCGAATCCTCCAGCGTCCAGGCCAGCAGGGAAGCAACGAGCCGGATCCCGTTTCGCGCCCTTGCCGCCAGGCTTCCGGTCGTCACCGTAATGCCGCGCGCACGCTGCACGAGCATGAGTTCCGTCAGTCGTCTGCGAAGCCGCGGCACCATTCCGGATGCCATCATAACGAGCAGCGCCGCACGCGGCGACAGCTTCGCGAATAAATAAAGAAACTTATGCTCGGTGACAACAATTCGGTAAGACACGAACAAAGTCAACAAGCCGAGCAGGAACAACGCCATTGTCGCTCCATACGCTACGGATTCCATTGTAATGGATAGATCGCCGAGATAAAACCATACGGTGCGTCCCCGATGCGAGACGAGCGGGTTGATTACCAGCAGAAATAGAAACATGACGAGCATCGGCATCGCCCAGCTGCGCCACGAGCGTCCTCCGTCCAGATGGACGTTGAAGATCAGGCAGGCGCCCCAGCCGCACAGAAGAATCAGGGGATGAAACAACAACATGCCGAAGGCAATGCCTCCGGCATAATACAATAGCAGCACCGCCGGATGGAGCGCCCGGACACCGAACCCGTCGCTCATGGCGCGGTCCCTCCCGCAGCCTGCTCATCCTCGGTCACAAAATACCATTCGATACGATCTCCGGGCTGCGGCTTGCGTACGCCTGCGCCGATGTCCGCCACCGTGCCGTTCACCTTGTATTTCCAACCGCTTGTCGGACCATCGTCGAACTCGAACAGCCCGTCGATGCCGACTACGTAGAATAAGGCGCCCGCGCCTCTCGTTTCATACGCGAGTTTGTGCGACTTGAGCACGCGAATCAGTACATCGCCGACCGTGTCTCCGCTCTTCAACTCCGCTTCTTCAGCCTTCAGCACCTCTCCCCACTCGGCATTGCCTGCGATGGATACCGTGACGGCGGCCGCCTCCGGCTGATCGTCTCGGCCCGTATGCACGGGCGATGCCGCCGGCTCTGCGCCAGGCGGAGCTGGCGGCACAGATGGCGCATGCGAAGGTTCGTCCGGCGGCGATCCACCAACACTCGAAGTATCGGCGGAAGAGCCGGCGCCTTCGCCCGCAGGGGGAAGCTCTATATTTGAACGATCCGGGGAAGAAGAAGCTTCGCTTGCCGACGGACTCGACGTTGCTGCCGACGCAGCCCGCGCAATGCCCGAATCAGGCGATGAAGCCGGCGGCGAGCCCGGATGGCTCGGGGAGGCGGCTTGCCCGTAGGGCGACGATTCGGCAAGGGTCGGCGATTGCCCCCCGCATGCCGTGAGCAATCCGCTCGTCAGCATAACGACGAGGCTTGCTGCCGCAACGAACGCCCATGTACGCGAACGGTATCTGGCGATGGCGGAGGCGCAGTTGTCCGCTACATACGCCGCAACGAACGCCCATGCGCGCGAACGGTATCCTTTTCCGGCGCTGTTGCCATGCCGCCCGCGTTCGAACGCCCACGCCCGCGTGCGCGTGCGCGCCAGTTCACGGTATCTCCGCATCCCCGCTCCCCCTCCCCTCCTATTGGTCTGCCGGCCGCCGGTCACTATTGCTTTTATTGGAATTCGCGAAGCAGCCGAACGGCGATGACCGCCGCCTGCTCCCGCGTTACCGTCATCTTCGGAAGGAATGTCCCGTCATCCTGCAGCGTCATCCATCCTTTGCGCAGCACGGCTTGCACGGACGGCATCGCGCCTTTCGCCACTTGGTCTGCGTCCTTGAACAACAGCGCGACGCCCGCGGAGTCCAATGTCAACGCCCGGGTCAGCAGCATCGCCGCCTGCTCGCGCGTCAACTGCGCATCCGGCGCGAATTGGCCTGACGCAACGCCGGCCACGAGACCCGCTTGCGCGGCTGCGGTTACTTCGTCGGCGTACCAAGCGTCCGCCGCTACATCCTTGAACGCTGCCGCAGCCCCTGACGGTTGCATGACAGCGGTCAGCTTGCCGCCCATCGCGCGAACAAGCGCGGCCACGAATTCGGCGCGCGTCACGCCGCGCTTCGGCTGAAATTGCGCCGCCCGCGAATCGCCGTCGCCTAGCAGCACGCCCGCCGCGCGAGCTTCGCTCACCCAGTCGGCCGCCCAGCCCGCGATCGCGTTCTGGTCGCTATACGGCGCCGCGACGACAACCTCGCTTACCGTACGCAGCACGGCAGGCGCATGATCCTTCCCGTAGCCGGTCACGACAACCTGATGCCTGCCTTCCGGAAGCTCGCCGATCTGCGCCTTGCCGGATGCATCCGTCACCGCCGTCTTGCCGGCGATGGCCACCTGCGCTCCAGCCACCGGCTGCGCCGCGCCCGGCATTCCCGTCTCCCAATCCATGGGCCGGGTTGTGAGTGCAACGGTGATCGTATCCGTCGTGTTCGCGATCGCCGGAGCAACCGCAATCGGTTCCGGCAGAGCGGTATTGTCGGCATAATAGACGACGACCTGATCGCCGTCTTCCAGCAGGAACGTGCCGATCCCTTCGCCGGGATACGACCAGGATGCTCCGTTCCGGCCGGCCACTTCATACATCCAGCCGTCGTACCCGCCGTATTTGCCGCCGACGATGCCGTCGACTTCCGACACATACTTGCCGAACGACAATTCCTTCACTTCATAGGCGATGTCCTTGGACTTCAACAGATCTTCCAGCGCCTCGAGGGCGGTGCCGCCGCGTGCCTCTCCCTGCGCAATCAACCCTTGGTCGCCTTCTACGCGCACCGTCACATCCTTCAAATAGCGCGCAACCTCGATCGGCTGCTCGTAGGTAACGAAGTCAGGCGACGCGCCTTTCTTGTAACCATCTACGCGCAGCGTCCAGGCTCCCGCTTTCACCGCGGACAACGAGGCAATACCGTCCTTGTCCGTTGCCGCCGTCACGCTGCCGATCGTCACATTCGCTCCGACAGCCGGCACAACGACGGCTTTGCCGCTCTCCCAATCGAATGTCTCCTGCTGGACCGTCACCGTTACAGGCTGTCCCTCGCGGGGGGCCTTCGGCTCCAACTCGACGCTATGAATCAATGCCGGCATCTCGCCGTAATACACGACGAGCTGCTCTACACCTTCCAACGCATAGGTATTCATGCCTGTCAGATCATGCTGCCATTGGCCATCCTTGCGAACCGCATACTGCCAGCCGTCATACCCGCCGAATTGGGCGTTGTCGACATGACCGATTGAAGTCACGAACGGGCCAAACTGCGGGTGACGTTCGATGGCGTAGGATATGCGGTTCTGCTGCAGCACCTGGACCAGACTGTCCAGCGCCGTACGGCCGGATGCCGTCCCTTGCGCCAACCGCCCTTCCGGCCCATACACGACGACCTGTTCTTCTCCGGACGCCAAGCCGCTGTACAGCCCCGGAAGACCGCTCTGCCAGCGATCGACCGCCGTCAGACCGAGCAGTGCGAACATGGACGCGATTCCATCCGACTTGCCGCCCGGCACGTGTGCGAAGGTGCCGTCTTCCAGCCGATATTCCATCAGGCGCGCAAGCACCGATCTGTCATTCTTCACAAACCGGGCATCGCTTGCCGGATCGATGTCCAGCGCCGTCAGCGCGAGAACGACCTGCACGGCGCTTTCGCTCGACTCTTTGGCGCCGACGCTGCCGAAGCCGCCCTGCTCGTTCTGCGCCGCCGACAACCACGCAAGCGCCTCCTCGATCGCGGGCTTGACATCTTCCCTTTCCTTATAAGGCGCCAGAGCCGTCAAGACGATCCCTGTCAGATCGACATCGCTCTTGCCGGCGGCAAGCGACCAGCCGCCGCCTTCGCCGCGGTGCTCCAACAGCCACCCGATCAGCGATTCGCGCGTCCACAGATCCCCCGGCGCTTCCTTGTAATTCCCCGCATCCAGCGCCATCAATGAATAAGCCGGACCATTCGGCCCTTGAGCGGCCATCTTCTCGAAATTCGCGATCTTGCCCAGCAGATCCAGCCCGGTCGGGCCGACCTTGCGCGCATCCCACCCGTGCGCGTTGACGGCAAGCGCCACGCGGGCGTAATCCGTCACGAGCCGGAAGCTGTCCGGCTTCGCCGTGCTCTCAAGCGCTGCAGCATAGCGATTCGGCGCAGGCACGCCTCCGCGGGCCAGCGCCAGCGCGACCCAGTCTCCAAGCGGATCCGGCTTCGCGAGCTGCGCCTGCAACGCGCTTACCGCCGTGCGAATTTGCGCCTGCTCCGTTCCCGCCGGGTTACCTTTCCCTTCTGCTTGCTCCGCCGCGAATGCGCTGGTCCACCCTCCCAGCGCCACCGCCAGCGCAAGCATCCAAACCGCGAAGCCGCGTCCCCACGCCGACCTCTTGTTCATTCGCTTCATGCCGGACAACCTCTCGTTTACCATTTTCCCCATCCTCTCCCCAACTGCAATCGATCCTGACAGGAGCGCCAGAGCCGCCACAGACCGATTAATATCCAGAAAACTCCCCGCCTATCAGTCCTGCCGCTGCGACTCTCCGTCTCTCATGGCTTCCAACCCGTTCAAAAAGAAACATCCCCCATGATGGGGGATGTGTGTGCCGGATAATCTGTATCAGACGGAATGCACAGCATACCGTAATACCTGCATGCCGCGCGGTCCGCGCCGATTCATCCGTTCCGCGAAGCCGCTCGCAGCATTCGGAGCATAAAAAGCCCGATGCGCGCGCAGGAGCCCGCTGCCACACCTCCCCTATTCCTCGTAGGTTGCCAAGGTGTTCATCGAAAACAGGCAGTTCTCCTGGCTCCAGGTTCATCGTCTGCCGGGCCTTCCCGCCGCGCGCATGCGCTGGCAGTGGCCGATGCCGGGAGACTCCCCATGGTCAGTGGCGGGACCGCGTCGGACTTGCACCGAACTTCTCTATTAAACTCGAGTCGAGTACCTGTTTTCCGCCGTATTCAGTTGTGCTTCGTCTTAGTGCCCATCTTATCATGCAGGCCTTGGGGTGTCCAGACTTCCGGCGGTTCGATTCGGTCATTTTTGTGAAATTCGCTTGCGTCCTCTAATGCTTTCTATGGAAAATGTCGATAAAACAGGATAGAGTGTCGGTATATGAGGAAACTCAGCCGCGCCTGCCAGCTTACATGCCGAGATGTACGGTCAATAACTCGCCATCTAAGAGGCGGGAGCTTGTAACTAACAGTTGCAACTCTGCAACCAACCCCTTACATTGAGTTTTCAAGGTACAGGAGTGCCTTATTCGACGGTTATCTCCTTACAAATAACACCATAAGGGAGGAAGCCAGGGGAAGCTTTCGGCCAACGCCGACACGTATTCCTCCTCGACTTTAGAAGATCGGGGTATCCTGCGCGAAATTGATGAGAAATTCCACGATTATCGGATTGATTCTTGGACTCGTTGCGTTAGTTTTCGGGATGTATCTGAAAGGCGCTCCCCTGCTGGCCCTGATTACCAATCCGGCGGCCTATGTCATTATTATCGTCGGTACGGTCGCTTCCGTGTGCATGGCTTTCCCCATGAGCGACTTGAAGAAAGTGCCGAAGCTGTTCAAGATCGTTTTCGTCGAACCTAAGCTGGTGCCGCGCGAACAACTTATTTCGATGTTCATGGAATGGGCCACGATCACCCGTCGCGAAGGGCTGCTCGCACTGGAAGCCCGCGTAGAAGAGATCGAAGACGAATTCCTCAAAGTCGGCATGCGGATGATCATCGACGGCAACGATCAGGATCTCGTGCGCGACGTCTTGCTCGAAGACGTGTCGGCTACCGAAGACCGTCACCGGGCCGGCGCCCAGATCTTCTCTCAGGCCGGGATGTACGCGCCTACGCTCGGGGTACTCGGGGCCGTCGTCGGTCTTGTCGCCGCACTGCAGAACCTTGACAACATGGAGGCGCTCGCGCACGCAGTCGCAGCCGCATTCATCGCGACGCTGCTCGGTATTTTCACCGGTTACGTGCTGTGGCACCCGATCGCCAATAAGCTGAAGCGGCTGTCCAAGCGGGAGATCGATCTGAAACTGATGATGGTCGAAGGCCTGCTGTCCATTCAATCCGGGGTGTCCACGATCGCGATCCAGCAGAAGCTGATGGTGTTCCTGACGCCGACGGAACGGGCTGCTTTCCAGGAGAAGGAGGAAGCCGGCGGTGAGCAAAAAGCAACGGCATGAGCATCACGAGGAGCATCCGGACGAATCCTGGCTCCTGCCCTATTCTGATTTAATGACATTATTGCTCGCTCTTTTCATCGTCCTCTACTCGGTAAGCGCCGTGAACACTTCCAAATTGGAGGAGCTGAGCGAGGCGTTCAAGAGCGCGTTCAGCAACGGCCTGAGCATCTTCGACCAGTCGACGATCGTCAAGACCGGCGACGTTCAGAGCCATACCGACATGACCAGAACCTTGAGTCCAAGCGGCAAGAAGAAGCCGGCCAATCAGTCGCAAGCCGACCTCCAGCAGCAGGAGCAGCAAAATCTCGAGGCGCTGCAGCAGCAGCTTAACGAATATATTAAGCAAAATGGACTGTCTTCCCAACTGGAAACGCAACTCAATCAATCGCAGCTGTTGATCACAATCCGGGACAACGCCCTGTTCTCCCCGGCCAGTGCCGCCGTGAAGTCGGAAGCGCGCATACTTGCCGTCGCGATCGGCGAGATGCTCGCTCCTTACAACGACTACGAGGTGCTCGTCATCGGCCACACGGACAACACGCCGATCAACACGACGGAGTTTCCTTCCAACTGGGAGCTCAGCACGAAGCGCGCGGTCAATTTCATGAAGATTCTGCTGGAGAACAAGTCATTTGACCCGAAGCGGTTCGGCGCGATCGGCTATGGAGAGTATCGGCCGGTGGACACGAACGGGACGGTCGCAGGCAAAGCCAAAAACCGCCGCGTCGAGGTATCCATCCTGCGCAAATATTCGGACCCTGCCGCCGGGCAGACACTGCAAGTTCCGCAAGCGAGCACGGCTCCCAATCCATAAAGTTGCAGTCTGCATCTTTAACGCAGGCAAGCCGGGCAGCCCCGTCGAACGGGAGCGTCCGGTTTTCTGTTTTCTCCGGCCCCAGGCAGCAGGGCAATCGCTTACGAGATAGTCCCGGGCGGAGTTGTGGCGAAAATCGCCTTAATTCCAGCAAACCAACCGCATCCCACGCGGAGTTGAGACGAAAATAGCCTTAATTCCACCGACCCAACGCAACTCAGGGGGAGCTGTAGCGATAATTCTCCCTCTTTAGCGGGAATTTCGTATGCTCGATTAATAGGACACCGATGATGTTTGTCTCGATTCGTAAGCGATTGCCCTGGCGTTCTGGCAGGCCGTTGCCTTGTAATCCAACAGCGACTACAGTAAAATTGTAGCTGTTATTTTCTCCGTACGGGGACATGCTTTTGGATTGCCGGATAATGATATAGTCATTCTGGGCAGTATCGATTACATAAGATTAAACGACGAAGTATGCGTATGGCTTATCGCATCGCGCAAGATCGTTGTCGGTTGCATGGAGAAAATGAAACCATTCTGCCTCGGACGGAACCGGGAAGGGGATCGTGCCATGACCACGCTTGGTGAGTTGCTGCAATCGATACGCGTGCTGGATCAGACGGCTCCGACATCGGTGACGGATACGGAATCGGAAGGACGGGAACTGCCCGACCTGCCGGTGACGGGCGTTGCCTATCATTCGCAGAAAGTAGTGCCCGGCAACGTGTTCGTATGCGTGGTCGGCTACAAGACCGATGGTCACAAATATTTGGCCGCAGCCGTGCGCGCCGGGGCCTCCGCCGCTATCGTCGAGACATTCCAGGACGGCATCGACATCCCGCAATTCCGTGTGGAGAACAGCCGGATCGCGCTGGCGCGGCTCGGCGCCGCTTACTACGACCGACCGTCCGAGCGGATGACAATGATCGGCATCACGGCGACCAACGGCAAGACGACGACCTCCTATATGGCCAATGCCATGCTGGAGAATCACGGCCTGCGCACCGGCTTAATCGGCACCGTCGTCATCAAGATCGACGATACGTCGATTCCGGCAGAGCTGACGACGCCGGAGTCGCTCGATTTGCAAAACTATTTGCATCAGATGGTTGAACGAGGCGTGACGCATGTGACGATGGAGGTATCCTCCGCAGCGCTGGAGTCGCATCGTGTCGAGACGGTCGACTACGACATCGTCACCTTGAACAATGTGAGCCGCGAGCATATCGATTCGCACGGCTCGTTCGAGCAATATTGGGCAGCCAAATCCAGCCTGATCCGTGACGCATCGGAGCGGAGCAAAGCCGTGCTTAACCTGGACGATGCGTATTCGGCGTCATTGATCGGCGAGACAAGAGCGCAGGTCGTCACGTTCGGCGTCAAGAGCCGGGAAGGCCACCTTGGCTGCAAGAATCTCGACTTGTCGACCGGCAGGGCAAAATTCATGCTGCAAGTGCTGAAGCCATTCGTCGCGCGTGACGGATCCGCGGTTGCCGAGTGCGAATTCGAGGTCTCCCTGGCCGTGCCGGGCTTGCATTCGGTGTACAATGCGATGGTCGCGATCGCAATCGCGCTGTTATGCGGCGTGCCGGTGCAGACGATTCAGCATACGCTTCGCACGTTCGGGGGCGTCGAGCGGCGATTTCAATTTATTTACGAAGGCGATTTTACGATTATTGACGACCACTTCGCCAACCCCGGCAATATTAACGTCACGCTCGAGACGCTGCGTTACATGGACTTCGAACGGCTGCGGCTCGTCTATGCGATCCGGGGAGAGCGCGGACCGACCGTCAACCGTGAAAATGCGGAAGCGATCGTGGAGTGGCTGCGGCGGCTGGAAGTGGATGAGCTCATCGCTACCCGCAGTGTGTCCCACGTGACGGCCAAAGATTACGTAACGGACGAAGAAGTCCGCGTGTTCATGGATACGATGGCAGCGGCCGGCGTGCGGGTGCGGCTATATGACGAGCTGCCCGAAGCAATCTCGGATGCGATCTCCCGTGCCGGACGCGGAGACCTGCTGCTGCTGGCGGGCTGCCAGGGTATGGACCCGGGAGCGGCCATCGCGCTCGGGCTGCTGGAGGAAACGCAATGAACGATCCCCGGTTGGGCATATTGGGCGGCATGGGGCCGAAGGCGACTGCCGTGTTCATGGACAAAATCATCGACCATACCGATGCGGAGCGCGACCAGGACCATCTCGATATGTTCGTGGTCAATCACGCCACGCTGCCGGACCGTACGGCCGTAATTCTGGAACGGGAGGAGTCCCGATTTCTGGCGGCGATCGAGCAGGATTTCCGGGTGCTGGAGTTCGCCGAGGCGACGCACATTGCCATTCCGTGCAATACGTCGCATTACTTCTACGATGCGCTTCAAGCGATGACGCGCATTCCGATCATCCACATGGTGGACGAGTCGGTGCAGGTCATGGCCGGCCGCTACGGCCACGGCAGCAAGATCGGCTTGCTCGCCACGAACGGGACGGTGCGCAGCGGGATCTACAAGAAGATCTGCGACCAACATGGGCTGGAGCTGCACCTGCCGGACGAGGCGGTCCAGAACCGGGTCATGCGGATTATCTACCATGACATCAAAGGCGGACTGACGCCCGACCCCGCCATATTCGAGCATATTATCCTGAACATGATCGAACAGGACCAGTGCAGCGGCGTCATCGTCGCCTGCACCGAATTGTCCTGCATTCCGCTCAGCGACGCGACAGCCAGCTACTGCGTCGACGCCATGGACGTGCTCGTCCGCAAGTCGATTGAGCTGTCCGGCAAACGGTACGTGTAAGGTAGGTCGTCGCCAACTCCACTCGGATGTTGTCGTCCGCACCATGGTCGATCGTTGTCGCACCATTATCGCTCGGATGTTGCCGTCCGCACCATAGTCGATCGTTGTCGCACCATTACCACTCGGATGTTGCCTTCCGCACTATGGTTTGTCGCGTTGCTTCTCCAGGCTGCTGATGACGCGTGCCAGCTCTCCCCAGGATACTTTGCGTCCGGGATGGGGCAGCGGTGTCGGGACCCACGCATGGGCGGACAACCATGAGAGGTGGTCGCCCGCGGTTCGATCCGCTTGGACGGGCGGATTCGCCTGATCGATACGAATGGTCGATTCTGCCCTTGCCCGAATATTTTCCCGCTCTCCCTGACCATCACTCTGCCCTGTCTGCCAACCCTTGCTTGTTCCGGCGGCCGCTTCCGCTTCGGCTGCATCGGGCTCGCTTCCTTCGTCTGACTGGCTTTCTATCTCAAGTGGCTCTACCGCACCGGTCTTGACCGTATCGGGCAACTTTGCCGCATCGGACAACTTGGTCAAGCCACCTGCCGAAAGCTTTCCTTCCCTTTTCAACGGATCGCCGCCTTTCCAATTTTGTATATTCCGCCAGATCGCCACGATATCATGTCCGTATTGCCGATCGGATACCGCCCATTTGCCGCCCAGGTCCTCCCAGCAGGGCTCGTCCGTCTTGTGGCTGTCCACAATCGCGGATAATATCTGCAGATGCCGGTCAACCCGATGCGCCAGTTCTTCATCCGAACGATCGGAATACGCCAACCCGCCCCAGATCGCGTAAGCGAACGGCTTCCATGGCGGACCTTGCGGCTCCGCTCTCCACGTCTGCGTGTCAAGCATCGCCTGGCAATAAGCCAGATCGCCCCGGATGCCGTACGGCTCGGCCTGGCGCAGGTACATCTCGGCGACATCCGGCGCCCCCGGGTTGCGCCGGGCCGCATAAGCGCGTATCGTGCCCGCGCTGAGCCGAGACCGGCCGTAGATCGATATTTTGTTCGTCGGCAGGATGTCTGGATCTCTTCGGAAGACGAGATGAGCCATGGATCGTATTCCTCCTTGGTCCTTGGCGGACAGGCCGCCGATCTTTGTGCTGCAAATTTGCCTCTCTTCTATTCTATTCACCCATTCAGGCAAATTTGACCCTAACTTGTACACATGGCACAATTAAGAAAATCTTCCGTACCCGGCGTCGCCATCAATAAGCAAAAGCGCCAGAGAAGATCACCCTGACGATCCTTTTCAGCGGATTCGTGGGGCAGGGGCGGGATTAGTGGCTCTGTGACACTTTTTCAGCGGATCAGCGAGGGCCTAGGCGGGTTAGTGGCTCTGTGACACTTTTTCAGCGGATCAGCGAGGGCCT
>Ga0206106_100220_pt1 | contig 81560 bp, 80 predicted proteins | sample 1B1ome_FD_148677 | JGI IMG/M metagenome (GOLD analysis project Ga0206106, IMG submission 148677) | Enriched microbial communities from leaf-cutter ant dump, University of Wisconsin, Madison, United States - 1B110A | ecosystem: Environmental > Terrestrial > Nest > Insects nest > Nest dump | place...
TCCATTGATCCATTTATTTTGAAGTTCCGCGCTTAAGTATCGGAAATGTTTTTCATAAGCGCTTCCAGGTTGTTAAACCGATGGTCCCACATCTGCCGGAAAGGCTCAATGAAATCGGCAATTTCCCTTATTTTTTCGGGATTCAGCCGGTAATAGATTTCGCGTCCGTTTTGCTCTTTTGCCAGTAATTCGCATTCATTCAGAATCTGCAGGTGCCTGGAAACGGTAGGCCGTGCCGTGTCGAAATGCGCAGCTATGGAACCTGCCGTCATGGCCTGTGAAGTCAGCAGCAGGAGAATAGCCCGGCGGGTGGGATCGGCAATGGCCTGAAATACATCACGTCTGAGATTCATATGAAGCTATTTGGCTACAAACTTAAGTGTAGTTATCTGGCTACGCAAGTTTTGGTAGGTTTTTTTGTGAATTTGTAAATTCGTTTTTTGTTTTTCCGCTTACAGTCCGAAATACGCCGTTTCCTCCGGTGTCAGTAAGCGGGATTTGATCACAAAGCGTAGTCCGAGGGGAATTTCAAGGGAGAAGCTGGCTCCGCGGCCGGGGGTGACGTCCAGGGTGAGGTGAGTGTGTTTCCAGTATTCGTACTGATCTTTTGACATATAAAAAGGGCAGCTATGGACTTCGCCCAGGAGGATATCGGTATCGTTAATCATCAGTTCTCCTTCGGGGAAGCACATGGGCGATGAGCCGTCGCAGCATCCGCCGCTCTGGTGAAACATGAGCGGGCCGTGCTGCGTACGCAGCCAGTCAATGATCTTTTCCGCTTCCGGGGTAACTGATACTTTTTCCATGGTAAAAGAACGAAGGGACATCAACGCCCCTCCGTCTGTTAACTTAACCTCTATTAAAAGAACCCTAATTTGTTTTTGTTGTAAGAAATCAGCATGTTTTTAGCCTGCCGGTAGTGCGACAGCATCATTTTATGGTTTTCACGGCCAATACCTGATTTCTTATATCCGCCAAACGGTGCGTGGGCCGGGTAGGCGTGGTAGCAGTTCACCCATACGCGGCCGGCCTGGATGCCTCTGGAAACCTTATAGGCCTGGTGCGTGTCGCGGGTCCATACACCGGCACCCAGTCCGTAGAGGGTATCATTAGCAATGGCCAGGGCTTCGGCTTCATCTTTAAATGTAGTTACACATACTACCGGTCCGAAGATTTCCTCCTGGAAAACACGCATTTTGTTATTGCCTTTCAGCAGGGTAGGTTGAATATAGTAACCGCCTTCCAGGCCTTCATTATAGGCTGCTCCGCCACCGGTCAGCACTTCTGCGCCTTCTTCTTTCCCGATCTCAATATAATTCAGAATCTTCTCGTACTGGTCGTTGGAGGCCTGTGCACCCATCATGGTGGACGGATCCAGGGGGTGCCCCAGCTTAATCTTTTTCACACGGTCTATCACCCGCTCAATGAAAGCGTCATAGATAGATTCTTCTACCAGCATCCGCGACGGGCAGGTACATACTTCCCCCTGGTTCAGGGCAAACAGCACAGCGCCTTCCAGGCATTTGTCAAAGAACTCATCATCAGCATCCATTACGCTTTTGAAGAAGATGTTGGGCGACTTGCCTCCCAGCTCCAGCGTTACCGGGATAATATTTTTGGAGGCATACTGCATGATGAGCTGGCCGGTAGTGGTTTCACCGGTAAAGGCTACTTTGTTGATTCGCGGACTGGACGCCAGCGGCTTGCCGGCTTCCACTCCAAAGCCGTTTACGATGTTAAGCACTCCTGCCGGCAGGAGGTCCTGGATGAGCTCAGCCAGCACCAGGATACCCACGGGGGTTTGCTCTGCCGGTTTCAGCACCACGCAGTTACCAGCCGCCAGGGCCGGTGCCAGCTTCCATGCCGCCATCAGGATAGGGAAATTCCAGGGAATGATCTGGCCCACCACACCCAGTGGCTCGTGAATGATCAGGGAGAGCGTATCGGCATCCAGTTCAGAAGCCGAACCTTCCTCGGCCCGGATCACCCCGGCGAAATACCGGAAATGGTCTACGGCCAGCGGGAGATCGGCAGCGGTGGTTTCCCGAACGGGCTTACCGTTATCCCAGGTTTCCACCCGGGCCAGCAGACCGATGTTCTGCTCTATGCGGTCGGCGATCTTATTCAGGATAATGCTGCGCTCGGTAGCAGAGGTGTTGTTCCAGTGCGGAGCTGCCGCCCAGGCGGCATCCAGCGCCAGGTTAATGTCTTCTTCAGTAGAGCGGGCCACTTTTGTAAAGACCTGTCCGTCTACCGGCGACAGGTTTTCAAAATATTCTCCTTTTACGGGAGCGACCCATTTTCCTCCTATAAAATTTTCGTAGTGCGTCTTGAACTTCGGTTTTTCCAGCACCTGGCTGTTTTGAACGGTTACTGATGACATGAGCTTTTTTATTTTGATTGATTACTGGATCAAAGATATTCTCCCGTATTTTTTTATATTTTCATTATCCTGCCGGTGATTTTCACTATCCTGTGAAATTTTGATTATTCATGTAAAAAATTAGAATATTCAAATAAAACGGATATATTCACGTTAAATCTGATAACCTGTTCCTGAAGAAGATGATAAGTTTAACTCCTTCATTCTCAGCAAAGCGTAAGCTGGTGGATATTGTGGAGAACCGTACCGTTCATACCCTGAACCGCGCGGAGCTGAATATTTACGAGACGCACCGGAAAGCCGAGGATGTTCAGCTGAAGTTTACCGATCCGCTGTTGGTAAGCATGATCCGGGGAAAGAAGGTGATGAGCCTTTCGAATATGTCGCCTTTCGGCTTTTTACCGGGCGAATCGGTGGCGCTGCCGTCGGATGAGCTGATGCGGATAGACTTCCCCGAAGCCACGTTCCAGAGCCCTACCCAGTGCCTGGCGCTGGCCATATCGCGGGAACGGCTGCAGCAGACCGTAGACTTTCTGAACCAGGGCGGAGGAAGGGTAGACGGAACGGAGTGGAATACCCTGAATTTCAATTACCGGTTCACCAATGACATCGCCATTAACCAGATCATCCAGCGGCTGATCTTCATTTTTACAGAGAATCACCCTTCCAAAGATATCTTTTCCGAAATGCTGCTCCATGAGCTGGTGATCCGCATCCTGCAGTTTGAGAACAGGACCCGGTATGACCTGAATTCCATGCATGACAGTAACGCGGATGCTTTCTCGCACGTGATCCGTTTTATCCGCGATAACCTCACCGAAGAGCTGTCGGTAGAAGTACTCAGCCGCATAGCCTGCATGAGTGAATCCAAATTCTACCGGTCGTTCCGGAATGAAACCGGCCTTACCCCCAATGAGTATATCATTGAAGAGCGGCTGAAAGTAGCCGAAAACCTCCTGATCAATCCCGAGGTAACGGTAAAGGAGGCCTGGCTGGCCAGCGGGTTTAACAGCTTCTCTTATTTTTCCACCCTGTTTAAAAAGCGTAAGAAACTGACTCCTTCGGAATTTAAGAGCAGAATGGGAGCCTGAGGTGTTCTGCGTAGTGGGTTCCGGGCCGGTTTTTCGGGCACTTTATCCCGGAGATAGCCTGATGCTGCCAAAGTATGCTTAATTTTGAGGAAATTTTGATTTCCTATGAGCCGGTCTTTATGTCTTGTGGTATGGATTTGTCTCCCGTTTTTTGCGAGCGGTCAGACAGATTCACTCCTGAGCGGGCTGGACAGGGCCATACAGAACAGGACCCGGTACCAGAATGCCCGGGAAATCAGGATCGACAGCCTGAAGGCCCTGTTTGAAAACACGAAGAATAAGGAAGACCGGTACAGGGTACAGTACCGGATATTCAGGGAGTACCGGAGCTACAATATGGACTCTGCCCTTTCGGTCGCCATGCGAAAGAAGGCGCTGGCAGAGGAAACGGGTAACCGGAGGAACATCGATGAGTCAGAGATGAACGTGGCGGAGATTCTGGGGATCATGGGGATGTACAAGGAGTCACTGGAGATCATGGACCGGATGGATCTCTACCGGCTGGGCAGGCAGCAGAAATCTTTTTATTTTCACCTGCACCATTCGCTGTATACGCGCCTTTCAGAAAACATGGCCAGTGAAAAAGGGCCATATGAACGGCTTTTGAGCACTTACCGGGATTCACTTTTAAAATATAACGATGAAGGTACAACCGGGCATGACTTTGCACTGGCAGGCAAGCTGACAGAGCGGAAGCAATACGATAAGGCGATGGAGGTTTTTCACCGGATGATCGCTGAAAAGAAAGACAGCCTTTCTATACTGGCCATGGCTGCGTATGAGCTTTCGGAGATTTACAGGAAACGGGGGGATATTGAAAATGAGAAAAAATACCTGATCATTTCAGCCACATCCGATGTGAAAAGAGGTGCACGGACCTATGTTTCACTGATCAAGCTGGCGGTGTTACTGTACCGTGAGGGAGATGTGGACCGGGCATACCGGTATATCACCTGTGCCATGGAAGATGCCTCCTATTCCAAATCGAGATTCAGAACCCTCCAGATCTCCGAGGCCCTGCCGGTGATCATTGATGCATATGATAAAAAAATGAAAGAAGAGAAAGCCAATCTCTTTAAATACCTGGTGCTGATATCATTTCTTTCCGTGATCCTGGTGTTCAGCATCATTTTTATCTACCGGCAGATGAAGAAACTTTCCCTGGCCAGGAAAGAAGTAAGCCGTATGCTGGAAGATGTCAGGCAGATGAATATGGAGCTTTTTGATCTCAATGAAAAGCTCTCCGATACCCACCGTATCAAGGAAGAATACATCGGTTTTGTCTTTAACCTGTGCTCGGATTATATTGATAAAATGGAGAATTACCGGAAGGAGATCCACCGGAAGCTGAAAGCAGGTAAAACAAATGAGGCGCTTCAGCTGACCGGCTCCACCTCACTGGTAACCGATGAGCTCAAAGAGTTTTTCCGGAATTTTGATGCCGTTTTTCTGACTATCTTCCCGAATTTCGTGGAAGAATTTAACCGGCTTTTACTGGAAGAAGAAAAAATCCTGCCTAAGCCGGGTGATCTCCTTTCGCCGGAGCTCCGGGTATTTGCCCTGGTGAGGCTGGGGATTTCAGAGAGCAGCAAGATCGCTAACTTCCTTCATTATTCTCCCCAGACCGTTTATAACTACAACCTGAAGGTCAGGAACAAGCTGGCCATTCCGAAGGAAGAATTTGCAAAGGTCATCCACCAGATCGGGCGATAGTGTTACCATAAGCCCTTCCTGATTCTACTTTTTTGTTTTGATAATAGTTTTTTAACTTACTTTTAATAAGTAAGTTGTATTATTTTCTCTCTCTTTCCTATCTACTTTGTGCTTCTCCTAATCCTTGAATGCCGTTCCGCGCATTCTAGCTTTGTATCTGTGTTTTTGCGGTTCCCGGTAAGTGGGAAATGCAGATTATTTAACCTTAAATTATGGATGTCTCTTATGAAAGAAAAATTACCCCGTGAGGGAATCAAAGTTTTGTTTCTGCTGCTCTTTTCTCTTTTTACTTCCGGATTGTATGCCCAGAACAAGGTCAGGGGAAAGGTCACTGAAGCAGATACAGGTGAGCCGGTGATCGGCGCTACGGTGAAAGTCAAAGGTGAAGTAAGGGCCACGTTTACCGATGTAGACGGGAATTTTGAAATCGGGGCGGGGCCTGACGCCGTGCTGGTAGTTACCTATGTAGGTTATGAAACCACGGAAGTGGCCGTGAATGGGGCCGCTTCCGTTACCATTGAATTATCGAAAAATACCGGGCTACTGAATGAGATAGTGGTGATCGGTTACGGGCAGGTAAAGAAAAGTGATGCTACTGGCTCTGTGCTGGCTATTAAGCCCGATCAGCTGAACCGGGGCCTTCAGGTGAATGTACAGGAAGCGCTGCTCGGGAAAATGGCCGGAGTAAATATTGTGCCTTCAAGTGGTGCTCCGGGAAGCGGTGCTACCATACGGATCCGGATGGGGGCCTCGCTTTCTGCTACTAATGACCCGCTGATCGTTATTGATGGCGTGCCTACGGATAATTCCTCGCTGAATGCTATTAACCCCAATGACATAGAGTCATATACGGTATTAAAGGATGCCTCCGCCACGGCCATTTATGGTTCAAGGGCGTCTAACGGGGTGCTTATTGTTACCACCCGGAAAGGAAGCCTGACCGGCGGGCGTCCTAAAGTGAGCTACAGCACGAATCTCTCCCTAAGCCAGGTAAGGAATTACTACGAAGTACTTTCGGCTGATGAATACCGGGAGGCGTTCCGCAGGTATGCTACTTCAGCTCCGGCCAGTTTTCAGCTGGGAAATGCATCTACCGACTGGCAGAAGCAGATCTACCGGGCGGGTATGGGCCATGAGCACAATGTTTCGGTGACCGGTGCTACCCTGCAGACCCCTTACCGGGTATCCCTGGGGTATACGGATCAGAACGGTATTATCAAAGAAAATAACTATAAGCGAACGAGCGGAGCCCTGGGCCTGTCGCCCAAGATGTTGAACAAGCACCTGTCACTGGATATCAATGTGAAGGGAAGCCTGGAAAATAACCGGCCCGTGTCTACGGGCGTGATCGGCAGCGCGCTGTCTTTTGATCCTACCCGCCCTGTTTATGAGAATTATGACGGCAATACGGGTTTGGGATATTATACCTGGATGGATGCCGGCAAGCCCATTGTGCTGGCGCCAAGTAACCCGCTGGGAGATCTGGCACTGAATGAGATGAAGGATAAGATAGGGCGGTCTATCGGGAACCTGGCCATCGATTATAAAGTGCACGGACTGGAAGGTCTGCACCTGAATGCTAATCTGGGCTATGACATCCGGAAAAGTGTTTATGATGAATTTATTCCGCAGTTTGCCCCGTCTACCTATACCTCTAACCAGAATAACGGAACCGGGAAGATTTATAACCGGGAGAGCCGGAACCGCAATTACCTGCTGGACCTGTATGCCAATTATACCCGTGATTTTAAGGAGAAACATTCGGTCAATGGTATGGTGGGCTACGGCTGGCAGAGATTCTGGTACGATATGCAGGATAAAACAAGCGATCACCTTGGTCAGACCCTGCCGGGTGTTCAGCCTACCCAGGGCGAAGGCGAGCTCTACCTGCTGTCTTTTTTCGGGCGTTTCAATTATTCGTATGCCGACAAGCTCCTGCTGACCGCCACTTTGCGGTCGGATGCTTCTTCGCGGTTCTCCCAGGGGAACCGGTGGGGGTATTTTCCTTCCATGGCCCTGGGGTACCGGTTAAGTGAAGAGGAATTCTTTAAAAATATACGCGGTCTCTCCGATCTGAAGCTCCGGCTGAGCTACGGGCAGACCGGTCAGCAGGATATCGGCGGGTATTATGAGCACCTGGCTACCTATACCGCTTCCTACGATAACTCGCGCTACCGTTTCGGTGATGAATGGCTTACTATTCTGCGGCCTAACGGCTATGATCCGAACATTAAATGGGAGACCACGTCTACCTATAATGTGGGCATCGACTACGGTTTCCTGAATAACCGGATTTCGGGAAGTATCGACGCCTACACACGGAAAACCAAAGACCTGCTGAACCGGATCTTTGTACCGGCCGGAAGTAATTTCACGAATGTTCTGAATACCAATATCGGCGATATGGAAAGCAAAGGGATAGAGTTTGCCGTAAATACCCTGCTGGTGAAGTCGCGTGACCTGGAGTGGAGCCTGAGCGGAAATTTCACCTATAATACTTCCAGGATTCTCCGGCTGAATACCATTGAGACGGAAAATAACTTTGTAAAGACCGGTAACGCCGGCGGAACGGGCCGGTACCTGCAGGTACACAAGGTGGGCTATACCCCATATACCTTCTTTCTCCTGGAACAGGCTTATGACGAAAGCGGTAAGGCTTTGGACGGGAAATATGTGGCCCCGGACGGCAGTATCGTCAGCAGTGAATCAGATACATACAAATACCTGACCAATAAAAGCTCGCAGATTCCTTATTACTACGGAGTTTCATCCCGCGTGATTTATAAGAAATGGGATTTGGGTATCAATGGACACGGAAGCTTCGGGAATTATATCTACAATTACCAGAGAGCTTCTGAGTCACTGGATGACCTGTTCAGCGCCAATAAGGTGTCAAGTAACGTATCACCGGTCACTATCGCCAATGCCTTTGCGCTTCCAAGAATCTATTCCGACTATTTCCTGGAAAAAGGCGACTTCTTCAAGGTGGATAATATTACGGCGGGGCGGTCTTTTACCGTTTTCGGGAACAGTTCTCTACGGGCGGCCCTGAGTGCGCAGAATATCATTACGATAAGCAGGTACTCAGGTGTGGAACCGGAAGTGTATAACGGTATCGACCGGAATATTTACCAGCGGCCACGGATCTATACTTTATCCCTGAACCTTAACTTTTGATTGTGATGAAAAAACTTATTTATATCTCGTTTCTTTTTGTTTTCTGCTCATCGTGCCTGGGCGATCTGGATACGCTGCCCTTAAGTGATAACCAGCTGACCGGAGAGGCCGTTTACAAGACCCCGGAAGGGTACCGGGGCGTATTGGCCAAATGTTATGCTTCCCTGCTTTTGACCGGCCAGATAGGGCCCGGAGGCGACCGCGACGTGCCTAATATTGATGAAGGATACAGCGGCTATACCCGCGCCCTGTTTTACCTGCAGGAAACTACTACAGATGAAATTGTGTTACACGCGGGAAGCTCGCACGGAAGCACCTCCCTGCTGCTGATGAACTGGGATCCGTCTACCATGGTGATCAGCTATCCGTATTACCGCCTGTATATGTCTATCAATTACTGTAACGAATTCCTGAGAGAATCTACCGACGAAAAGCTGAAGAGCAGGGGCGTGTATGAGGCGTTAAAGGAAGAGATCGGGTATTACCGGGCAGAGGCGCGGTTTATACGGGCTTACTGCTATTCCATGATCTGCGACCTGTACGGATCGGGGCCTTTTGTGGATGAGACGATGGACGTGGGAACCATCCCTCTACAGAAAACAAGGAGAGAAATCTATGATTATGTGGTAGCGGAAGGAGAAGAAACCGCTAATGCACTGAAGCTGCCGGGAACCAATGTATACGGCCGGGTAGACCAGGTAGCGGCCTGGTTTTTACTGTCGAGGGTTTACCTGAATGCGGAAGCATGGGCAGGTGAGGCCCGGTACGACAAGGCCTACCAGTATGCCAAAAAGGTTATTGACAGCAAAGCTTACCCGCTGGCACCGGACTACAGGCATATCTTCCTGGCCGATAACCATACCTGCCGGGAGATCATCTGGCCGCTGGTTCAGGATTTTGACAATTCTCCTTCCCATGCCGGCACCGACTTCCTTGTAAAAGCCCTGATTAACGGTGTAATGAATAATTACTACGACAGCGGTGTGAATAACAGCTGGGGGAATGCCCGTGTAAAAACGCAGCTGGTGGATATGTTTGAACCCGGAGACCAGGTTTTTGACCCGGCCGATACCTGGGGCGATAAAAAGAAGGACAAGCGGGCACAGTTTTTTACCATTGATCATACCAAAGAAACCTGGGTAGACGGTAAAGCTTTCCAGCGGGATTTTAATAACGGCTATGCCGCTATTAAATGGCGGAATGTGAATAAAGACAGGACGGGGCTGGTAGCCGGCGGAACTACCTACACGTCAATAGATTACCCGATGTTCAGAACTGGGGATGCCTACCTGATGGCTGCAGAGGCCATCCTCAGGGGTGGTGGTGGCAGCCGCGGTGAGGCATTGACGTATGTAAATGAGATCCGTGACCGGGCCTACCTTTCAGGTGCCTATGGCGCGGGCGTATCGGGGAGGATAAGTGATGCGGGTCTCAGCCTGGATTTTATCCTGGATGAGCGGGCCCGTGAGCTGCATACGGAGTCAGTCAGGAGAACAGACCTTATCCGCTTTAACCGTTTTACCAAAAATTATAACTGGGACTGGAAAGGAAGCGACGGCAATGCCGGTAACCATGCGGGGAAAGACGTAGACGATAAGTACAGGCTTTTCCCCATTCCCCAGGATGAATTTACAGTTAACCCTAATCTGGTGCAAAACCCGGATTTCAGATGAAATAGCTATGAGCTGTGAGCTATGAGCCGAAGCAGCGGACCGTCACTTCTCACAGCTCATAGCTCACGGCTCATAGCTTAAAACCTATACAGATGAAATTATACCAGTACCTATTCTTCCTCCTTCCGGTAGCGACATTAACGGCACAAACCACCCCGGAAGAGATCGCAAAAACTCCTGAGAAATCAGCAGGAGTGCATTATGCCTACCCGGTTCACGAGATCGGGGCTCCCACACCTCCACCGGCCGGTTATGAACCCTTCTATATCAGTCATTTCGGTCGTCACGGGTCGCGCTACCTCATCAGCGACACCGACTACAGCCGGGTGCTGGATCTTTTAAAAGAGGGCAGGCAGAATAATGCCCTTACCCCATTAGGCGAGCAGACGCTCGGAAAACTCGAAAAAGTATGGGCAGAAGCAGAATGGCGGGGTGGGGACCTGTCAGCGGTAGGGGTCCGGGAACTCCGGGGGATAGCCACGCGAACGTATGCCCGTTTTCCGCAGGTGTTTAAAGGAAATGCCAGAGTGGAAGCCCGTTCCACTACGGTAGTGAGGTGCGTGCTTAGCATGGATGCTTTTTGTGAGCGGCTGAAGGAACTTAACCCGGCACTGGAGCTCAGCCGTGATGCCAGCATTAAATACCAGCGCTACCTGAATCACCACACGAAGGAGGCTATCGCCTTCCGGTCTGCGCCTGAAAGGAAGGAAGAGTACAAGCAATTTGAAAAAGGTAAGATCCGCCCGGAGAGGTTGGTTTCCAGCCTTTTCTCCGATCAGAAATTCGTGTCAGACAAGGTGGATCAGAGAGCACTGATGCTTGACCTTTTTGCCCTGGCCGGGAATATGCAGAATATGGAGACCGGGGTTTCTTTCTACGGCCTCTTTGAAGAAAAGGAGCTCTTCGACCTCTGGCAGCTTAAAAATTACCGGCTTTACGTAAACGATGCCAATTCTGCTTTAAACGGTGGGCTGATGTTTGAAAATACCAAGCCGGTTTTAGAAAATATAATAAAAAATGCAGACGAGTATATTCGTACGGGAGAACGGGGTGCTACGTTGCGCTTCGCACATGACGGGAACATTATTCCGCTGGCTCTTCTTCTCCATCTGAAAGATACTTATACCAGCATAGCCGATCCGGCCGGTTTTTATAAAGTATGGAGCGATTTTAAAGTAGCTCCCATGGCCGGGAATATCCAGCTGGTTTTTTTCCGGAACGCAGAAACCGGCAGGGTGCTTGTTAAATTCCTGCTACATGAAAAAGAAACGGAAATCCCGGAACTTCGGACAGATATGTATCCCTATTACGACTGGAAGGATGTAAAGAAATTTTATCTGTCGCTTTTGAAGAAGTAAAAGACACCGGGTTTTTCGGAACGCCCCTCTTTGTTTGTGCCCTGACCTACAGACTACTGTTTCCGCTGAGTGAAGAATAACTTTTATATTTTTGCGTAAAGAATTCAAAAACAGTTACTTTTGTCCTGTAACCAAACGACTTCTCTACCATGAAAACGAACAAACTTTTACTTATAGTTTTCGGGATAACAGCCATGAGTTTGTCAGCATGTAAAAAAGACGATCCTAAACCCGGTCTTACAGGGTTCTGGACGGGCAAATACGGCAACGGGAATGATTACCCTACCAGCGGATATGCGTTTTTATTCCGTGGAGATGGTACGGTACGGGTATTTAATAACTCAGATACGACCAGCGCAGCTGTAACCAAAGCGGAAGGAATTTATTCTTTTTTAGGCTCTACTGTTACGGCTAAATACACTTACCTGACCGGAGGAAATCCTACCTATTCTGTGAGCGCAAAGGTAAATGATCAGTTTACCTTCATGGAAGGTACCTGGGGACCCGGAGACAATACATCGGGTAACGGAAGGTATTTCCTGGTCAAGCAACCCTGACTTAATTAGCCACCAGGGTGTACACGTTAATCGTATTCCCGGTTTTAGGACTGGCTTTGGTAGCTGTCAGCACCAGGTTTTTGCCATCATCTGAAATGGAAGTGATGGAAAAAGTAAGCGTTCCACCTGATCCGGTAGGCTGAGGGTTCAGCCCCGTTAAAGTGAGGGTATTGTCTGTGGCGGAGAAAGAACCTGTAAAGGTATCGCCACTGATGTCGCGCAGGGTAACCTGGCCGGCTGCGCTCAGATCCAGGCGGTAAGAGCTGTATTCGGGTACAATGTTTCCGCTGGCCCCGGAGGTATATACCGTGATAGCGTCATGAGTAACCGTTTGTATTGTATATACTTTTTGTATGCGTTCTGCTACGGAAGGCACTTTTTCCCCGCATGCAGTCAGTAAGAAGATCAGTATAAAGCAAAATTGTAATACTTTTGTGCTCATGTTAATCGGATACCAGGATTATTTTTGCGAATATAGCTCTATATACGTAAAAAGTACCTCTTCCGTTGAAAAACTTTCATGGCTGAACAGAGAATTATTACCAAAAGGCAGCTGAGCCTGCGGAACGGGTCGGATAAGCCGGAGATCTGGGTAGCCTACCGGGGCCGGGTTTATGATGTCAGCGCCTCCCGCCTGTGGAGGAACGGAAAGCATTACGAACATTGGGCCGGACAGGACCTGACCCATGAGCTGGCAGATGCGCCGCATACGGAGACCGTATTTGAGAAATTTGAAATTGTAGGGATTTATGAAGAAAATTAAACTTTTAGACGCCATACTGCTTTTTGTGAGCCTGGGCCTGCTGGCCATGTTTGTAGACCAGATTCTTTACCTGGGCAACCCTTTTGCTGACAGCTATTTTTTCCTGATGTTCGGGCTGGCAGGACTGCTGGTTTACCTGTACCGGCGGGGAAACCGCATCTTAAAGGATAAGGAGGGGAAGAAATAGGAGGCCGTCCATAATCCAGCGGTAGCGGGCTGAAAACCTTTTTTCATTGTTGATAATAAAGGAATAGAACACCGATATCCCGGTAAAAACCAGTGCCAGCCGGTTAACATATTCCGTATTTCCTGAAAAAAAGACAATAAAAAGGAAAAGATTCAAGGCGCCCAGCCAGGTGACCGTCTTCCGTTTACTGGTTTTTCCCTGTTCAAAATACGCAAAAGAAGTCAGGTTCTGGAATACCAGCAGGGCAAACATGAAAGCGATGAGCCAGGCGCTCAGGTTGATAGACGATGCTGATACAAACGGCACTCCTACCACGGCTGCCAGGTAGATCAGCGGCATGATATAATCTTTGGCTTTAGGATACCGGGGCACAATCCACCACAAGTAAAGAAGCACAAAAGTGCCGGTGATGAGCCCGTAGATAATCACTTCCCGGGATTGGAAGAAAAGCAAAAAAATATTTACCGCGGCCAGGGCAATGGCCAGAATCTGCAGGTTATACTGATTTTCAAAATGAAAGCGGTGCCTTTCAGTGGAAGTATTACCGCGGATGACATCCAGGATACGGTCAAGGATATAAATCAGCCAGCAGACGAGCACGATCTGCAGCAGGGAGACCCAATGGGTGGGTATAGATGCACGGCCGTGCATCTTTGCACCACCTGTAAGCTCAAAGAAGGCGGCGGCGCAGGCACCCGTGGCCAGGGCTACATGCAGGCTGCTGAGGTAGATGAGACGGAGTATTTTCATTCCTTCAGCGCCAGCATTTTCGTGAAAAATTCATCCAGGAATGTTCTTACTGCCCGGCTTTGATCTTCATTAAAGCCGTTTACAAAAATGGAGAACGCATATTTTTTACCCGCCACAGAGGTGAAATACCCGGCATAATTGCGGGTTCCGGTGATGCTGCCGCTTTTGGCCGAGATACGTCCGCCGGTATTTTTCCCTAAACCGGCCACGGTACCGTCACGGCCCACTACCGGAATGCCGGCGATAAACTCATGATTATTTTTCATGGCGGCCAGCAGGGTAGTGAGTGAGCGGCAGGATAAGGTATTCAGGGGAGAAAGCCCGCTGCCGTCCAGGAAACGGTGGCTGCCCAGATCTATCCCTTTTTCCTTCCAGAATTCTTTCAGAAATTCATCATAACTTTTATTACCTGACTCCCACATGAAATTGGCCAGCCCGTCGGCAAAGATGTTGACACTTTTGTAATTGGTTTCCCGGGATATCTCGTTGATATCGGGCGAAATCACACTCCCCAGCTCTTCGTTCTGGAGGTTTTCGGGGAAGAGTTTTTTACTGACGGTAATACCGTTACGGGTCAGGAAGTGGTAGAGGCTGTCGGTGAAAATCTTATTGACATTGGGAATAGCTCCCTTTACCGCAAAATTCCGGGCATTCAGCGGAACGGTGCCCACCATTTGAATATCATCGGAAAACGGCAGGTTCAGGATATTCACCTGGTCACCACTGCCGGCCTCACCCGTTTTTACCTCGTTCCGGATCTTCCATGATTCATCGTAGGGCGATATAGCCGCAATACCTGCGGGGTCGCCCACTTTTGTTCCGCCGTTAAAATAAACGGTATACAGGTTTTCCCGGAAATTGAAATTAGAAGAAAAGGCACCGTAATAGTTACCGATATCGCCGGCCAGCCAGCCCAGGGGGAAGGAAGGCGCGTCATTGTTCAATACTTTGAGGCTGCCCTCAATGGTATGAATCTCGTTTTCTTTCAGGGTTTTCAGGATCTGTTCAAAGGGGCTTTCCTTAAACCGGGAGGAACCGAAGGTGGGGTCGCCGATACCTTCCAGCAGGATATCGCCCTGTACTTTGCCGTTAACCACGCGGCCGTTGGAATAGATCATGGTTTCAAAACGGTACCTGCCGCTGAGGTACTCAAAAGCTGTGGCCGTAGTGACCAGCTTCAGAGTGGACGCCGGTGGGAGGTTTATTTCCGAAAAATGATCGTAAACCTGCTGTCCGCTGCTCAGCGAGCGTATGCTGACCGATATATTCAGGGCATCATGGCCCGGTTGCGCCCGGAAATCCTTAATAAATTTATTAATCCCGGCAGAGAAGAGGTTTAGTTGTAAGAGTATTGCACAAATGAGAGTCATGTTACAAAAAAATTAGCTGTTAGCCTTTAGCTATTAGCTTTTAGTCGTTAGTTTTTAGTCATTCGCGATGCTTGTTTTAGTACGCTAATTTCTAATTTCTAATTTCTAACAGCTCTTAGCTATTTCATCCGTATTAAGAATTAAAATGCCCGCCAATATAGTATCTTTGCGCTTTAATCGGAAAAAAGCACTCTTTAAACTTATGAAGCTGACATTTTACGGGGCCGCCCAGAAAGTACCGGGAAGCATGTTTCTTCTGGAGTTTGAAGATGGTTACCAGGCGTTAATTGACTGTGGATCAGAGGTAGAAGGCGGAGGGCCGGTGCGGGAGGAATTCCCCTACGGGAATTTCCCGTTTGATGCTTCACGGGTGAACGTGGTGATCCTGACACACGCGCACATTGATCATTCCGGGCAGATTCCCAACCTGTACGAAGACGGCTTTGAAGGCCAGGTACTGTGCACCAGCCCCACGCTGGACCTTACGGAATTGCTGCTTTATGATGCAGCCTCGCTGAATGCAAAGGCGGTGAAAGGCGTGGAGAGAAACAAAAAGAAATCCAGGAAAGGAAAAATCCTGGAAACCCGCGGACTTTACCTGAGCCGGCAGGTGGAAGCGGCCATGGAGAACTTTGTACCTATTGCTTTTGAAAACCGTTTTAAGTTCAAAGACGACGGTTTTGTCACCTTTTACCCGGCCGGCCACCTGTTGGGCGCCGCGCATGTGGTGATAGAGGTGAAAGAAGGGAACGAGTGGAAGAAAATTGGTTTTTCGGGAGATATAGGCCGCAAAGATTTTACCCTGCTTGTAGACCCTTACAAGATGCCGGAAGTGGATTATATGGTGATGGAGTCTACCTACGGACTACGGAATCACGAAGACCAGGGAGACCCGGCAGATATTATGGAAGAGATCATCCGGGAGGCCTGTATAGATGTGAAGGGCCGCCTGATTATCCCGGCGTTCAGCGTGGGCCGTACGCAGTGTATGCTTTTCACGCTGAACCGTTTGTATTACGAGAAAAATATTACGCCCATCAAGGTGTTTACCGATAGCCCGCTGGCCAGGGCCAGCACTAAAGTATACGAAAAATACCGGAACCGGCTGAATAAAGCCGCCCGTGATTTTTACGAGGAGTCGGAATCACTCTTTGATTTTGAAAATCTTCATTACCTGGAATCTAACCGCGAAAGCCAGCTGGCTTCCACCCATGCCGAGCCCTGCATTATCATCAGCTCATCGGGCATGATCAAGGGTGGCCGGGTGGAGTATCATATTGAGAAGAATATTGAGAATCCCTACGCCACTATCCTGATGATCGGCTATGCCAATGAAGATTCAGTAGGAGGAAAACTCCTTTCCGGCGATCAAAAAGAGCTCCATATCCGGAATAAGAAGCTGGCTGTGAACGCCAAAATCAGGAAGACTGATATTTTCAGCGGGCACGGAGACCGGGATGATCTGTTGGCTTTTGCCCAAAATCAAAATCCTGAACGTTTAAAAAAACTCTTTTTAGTTCATGGAGATTTGAATGCTATGCTTAATTTTAAGCAAATTTTGAATGAAAGAGGGTACTCTGATGTAGAGATTCCTGCCCGATATCAGACCTTTGAACTGTAAAAAGATTTGCATGAGAACATTATTGGAGTTCGAAAAACCTATTGCTGACTTGGAAGCCAAACTGGAAGATATGAAAAAACTGGCCGGTGAAAATAACGTGGATGTAAGTGATGCCGTACGAAACCTCGACTCAGCGATTGAGACCCTGCGCACGGAAACGTTTCAGAATCTTACCCGCTGGCAGCGCGTTCAGCTTTCGCGTCACCCGGACAGGCCCTACACTTTGGATTACATTGAGCGTATCTGTGAAGAGTTTAACGAACTGCATGGTGACCGTACGGTACGTGATGATCCGGCTATTGTAGGCGGTATTGCCAGAATAGGAGAGAAGAGCGTAATGCTGATCGGACAGCAGAAAGGCCGGAAAACCAAGGAGCGCCAACACCGTAACTTTGGTATGCCTAACCCGGAAGGGTACCGTAAGGCCCTGCGCCTGATGAAAATGGCCGAAAAATTCAATATGCCGATTGTGACGCTGATCGACACTCCGGGGGCTTTCCCGGGACTGGAAGCGGAAGAAAGAGGCCAGGGTGAGGCCATCGCCCGGAACCTGAAAGAAATGATGACCCTGAAAGTACCCGTGATCTGTATCGTGATTGGTGAAGGAGCGTCAGGCGGTGCATTGGGAATTGGAATAGGAGACCGCGTGCTGATGCTGGAAAACTCCTGGTATTCCGTTATTTCTCCTGAAAACTGTTCTACCATTTTGTGGCGTACCTGGGAGTTTAAAGAGCAGGCTGCGGAAGCACTGAAATTAACTGCCACGGATATGAAGGCGAACGGACTGGTAGATGACATCATTCCCGAACCCCTGGGAGGAGCTCACCTGAAATGGGATGAGATGTCGGAGATTTTGAAAAATACCATTCTGAAAGAGATCAAAGACCTTGAAAAAATATCTCCTGCCAAGCGGGTATCTAAGCGTATAGATAAGTTCTGCTCTATGGGAGTGGTGATTGAGTAGTATGGCAGCAGGTATAAAGGCCGTGGTTTTCGACTTCGGCAATGTTATCATCAATATTGATTTAGAGCGCACGTTCCGGGCCTTTGCCGACCTTACCTTTAAGTCGCCGGACCGGGTGAAGAACCTCTTTGCCGAAGCCGGGATTTTTGAGAAGTATGAAACCGGATTTTACTCTGACGATGAGTTCCGCGATGTGGTGCGGCAGACCCTGAGTTACCCTCTGAATGACCAGGAAATTGATGAGGCCTGGAATGCCCTCCTGCTGGATGTGCCGGCGGAAAGGCTGGCCTACCTGGAGAACCTGCGCTATACGCATCCCATCTACCTCCTGAGCAACACCAACGCCATCCATATTGAAAAATGCCAGCAGTATTTCAGGGTCCGTCATAATGTTCAGGACTTCAGGAAGCTCTTTAACCAGGTTTTTCTTTCCTACGAAATGGGGCTCTGGAAACCGGATTACAAAATTTATCAGAAGGTACTGGATGAAACGGGTTTCCGGCCGGGAGAGATCCTGTTCCTGGATGATAATCCGGACAATATCGATGCAGCAAAAGATATGGGCATTAATTGTATCAAAATAAACCCGCCGGAGTCGTTTACGGATATTTTGGGGAAGATACTTTGATTTTTTTTTGTATCCATAAAATCCCGGGTTTCATTCATAAATCCCCGGATTTCATCCAGGGGCTGGGGATGTTGGGTTCCTACGGAACCTTTGGGTGCAACTTAAGTGCTCGGAATTAATTATTTATACATGAGAAAATACCGGACTCATTTGCTTCTTTTTATAGCCACGGTGGTGACCACTACGCTGGCGGGGGCGGAGTGGATTTACGGGTCGTCGTTTTTGAGCGGGCAGATGAGTTTTGGGCATTTTAAGGAGGGGTTGTGGTTTTCCGTTCCTTTCCTGGCGTTCCTGACCACGCATGAGTTCGGGCATTATTTTATGGCGAAGATCCGGAAGGTACGGGTGACGCTTCCGTATTACATTCCGGGTTGGCTGGGCATATTTATGTCGATCGGAACGTTTGGCGCATTCATTCGCATCAAAGACCATATTACTTCCAAAAAGGATTATTTTGATATCGGGATTGCCGGTCCGCTGGCCGGTTTTGTGGTGTCAGTGATCACGCTGATCCTGGGGTTTATTTATATGCCCGGTGATGAATTTGTTTACCATATTCACCCGGAATACCTGAAATACGATGGTAATTACCGGGAGCTCCTGGATAGCCCGGCTAATCAGATGGAAGCCATTACCCTGGGAAAAAGCCTGCTGTACCGTTTCCTGGAAAGCACCTTCGGAAATCCGGCCCTGCTGCCCCATGCCTATGAGCTTTCGCATTACCCGCTGATCCTGGCGGGATTCCTGGGGCTACTTTTTACGGCCATTAATTTATTGCCCATAGGTCAATTGGATGGGGGGCATATTCTCTATGCACTGATAGGGAAGAGGGCCTTCCGGGTGGTTTCACCTGTGGCCCTGGTGATGCTGGTAGCGTATTCCGGCCTGGGGATTTTCACGCCGTATGATTTTCAGATAGTAAGGAGTGAAGGACAATGGAAATTGCTGCTTCAATTTTTATTCTATGTTTATTTTGTTTATTTGTGTTTTTCAAGGATATTTACCCATCGTACCCGTAACTGGGTGTTAGCCCTCAGTGTAGTTTTCGGACAATTGCTCCTTACCCAATATTTTCCCGGCATAACGGGTTATCCGGGTTTCCTGGCGTTCGGGTTCCTGTTAGGGCGTGTTTTAGGCGTGTATCATCCGCCTACCGTAGACAGAGAACCCCTTGGAGCAGGCCGTATAGTACTGGGCTGGCTGGCGATGCTGATCTTTGTCATATGCTTTATTCCGTACCCTATATCCTAAATGAGGTTCCTTCTTAAGTTTTTCTTCTATGCATCGGGCTGGAAAATTTCAGGGGATGTGAATCCGGCTGTCCGAAAGGCTATTTTTGCTGTGGCCCCGCATTGGAAGAACAGTGATTTCTTCATAGGGCTGGGAACGCGTGCAGCCATGAACCGGAAGATTTCCTACCTGGGGAAAGCCGAGCTGTTCCGTCCGCCGTTCGGATTTATTTTCCGGGCCCTGGGCGGAATTCCCGTCTATCGCTCTGAAAACCGGAACCTGGTAGAAAGCCGGGTGGAGGCGGTGAAGGGGGCTGAAGATGCGCTGGTGGCCCTGGCGCCGGAAGGTACCCGGAGGAACGTATCCCGGTTAAGATCGGGATTTTACTACATTGCCCTGGGGGCCGGCATACCGGTGATTATGGTAGGCTTTGATAAGGAAAGGAAAGAAGTGAAGATCGCAGAGCCGTTCTATCCTTCCGGCGACTTCAGGCAGGATATGCAGACCCGTTTTGTGCCCTTTTTTGAGCAGATAGGCGGGAAAAAGAAGGATTGGGTACAGAACTATAAGGAAGGAAAATTTGATCATTAAACAATATACTTAAAAAGATGAAAAAAGAGACACAGGTTATCAAAATTCAGTCGGAAAAAACCCATAACCGGGAAAATTCCACTCCTTTATATCTGACCAGCAGCTTCTGCTATGAAGATGCGGCGCAGGGAAAAGACCTTTTTGACGGCACCATTGAGGGAAACATCTACTCCCGTTTTTCCAACCCCACGGTACAGGAGTTTATTGACAAGATCTGTGTGCTGGAAGAGCTGGAAGACGGGGTAGCTACGGCCACCGGTATGGCGGCTGTTTTTGCCTGTTTCGGGGCGCATCTTGCCGCGGGAGACCACCTGGTTTCTTCCAAGGCGCTGTTCGGCTCCAGCCACCAGATCATTACACAGATCCTGGTGAAGTGGGGAATAGAGTATACCTATGTGGATGCTTCTGCACCTAAAGAGACCTGGGAAGCGGCCATTAAGCCGAACACCAGGATGATCTACCTGGAAACGCCTTCTAACCCGGGACTGGAGATTGTAGACCTGGAGATGATTGGTGAGCTGACCAGGAAACATAACCTGATTTACTGTATTGATAACTGTTTTGCCACGCCTGTTTTACAGGTACCTGCCCGTTACGGTGCTAACCTGGTGCTGCATTCGGCTACCAAATTTATGGATGGCCAGGGGCGTGTGCTGGGCGGCGTGGTGGTAGGGACCAAAGAACTGATGGAGAAAGTGCGTTTCTTTACGCGTCAGACGGGGCCGGCACTTTCACCATTTAATGCCTGGATTCTGTCGAAAAGCCTGGAAACCCTGAGCCTGCGCATGGAGAGACATTGCAGCAATGCGCTGAAGCTGGCCGTGGCGCTGGAGAAAGTGGAAGGCGTGAAGCAGGTGAACTACCCCTTCCTGGATTCTTTCGGTCAGAAAGAACTGGCAAAGAGGCAGATGAGTGCCGGTGGTGCGCTGATTACCTTTGAGCTGGAAGGCGGTTTTGAGCGGGTGGTAAGATTTTCGAAACTGCTGAAGATTCCGTCACTGACCTCTAACCTGGGCGACAGCCGGACTACGATCACTAATCCGTTCACTACTACCCATTCTAAGGTACCGGTTGCGGATAAATATGCTTTAGGAATTTACGAGGGCAGCATGCGGGTGTCTGTAGGCCTGGAAGATATTGATGACCTTATTGAAGACTTTACGCAGGCGATTGTGGGATCGAAGTGAGGGATGTTGGAACGCGGATGACGCAGATGGTTATGATTTTTTAGGGATACTTTACCGATATTAAATCCCTGACGGGATATTGGGGTAAATTCATGGAGGTTCTTTTCTACCGACATTTAATCCCTAACGGGATTCACGGAACTAATGTAACGGGAATATTTAAATCCCTGACGGGATACACGGAAATAACGTAGGGGGAATATTCTACCGATATTTAGTCCCTTCGGGCAATGTTATTAAGTTAAGAAAAGGGCCGCTCCTCCGGAGCTAAATTTAATACAAATATGGAGGAAATGAGGCGAAAATATAGTCCGGAGGGGCGAGCTTATGGTAGAATAAGGAAATGATCCTACCACAAAGTCCTGTAGGGCCGGCCTTTTTCTTAACTTAATGACATTGCCCTTCGGGACAAAGAAAGGGCCGCATTTCCATAAGTGTGAATTTATTCTTTGAAATACTCCGTCAGGAGTATAATATCGGTAGAAGAAGATTCGAATGCCCTGTTCTTTTTATCCCGTAAGGGATTTAATATCGGTAGAAGAAGGTTCAAATGGCCCGCTCTCTTTACCCCGTAGGGGTTTAATGTCGGTAGAAATTTAAGATTCTCCGTAAAACAGCTCATTCAGGTAATCCAGGTACGGCTTCAGCACCTTCATATGGTGCAGGAGATTCGCTTTGAAACCGGGTGATTTTATTTCTTCATTACTGAATTTTTTCCAGAAAAACATTTCCTTGTACCGCAGCAGCTCAATATCCGGGTGGTCTTCGGTATAGCCTTTCGGGGCTCTTTTCAGCTTTTCGCCGTAGATCAGGGGAAAGTGGTTTTTGAAATCTTGTGAGTGAATGATCTCTTTCAGCGTATCGGGTGCGTAATCGATCTCCTGGCGGAATTTGGCCAGCTGCTCGGTGGTAGGCTGCCACATGCCGCCCCCGATGAACGATTCATCGTTCTGGAGATGAAAGTAATAATCGATCCTGCCGGAGTTCCGGCCACCCGGACCGAAACCGGCAGCCAGGTGGGTCTTGTACGGACTTTTATCTTTAGAAAAGCGCACGTCGCGGTTGATCCGGAAAATACAGTCTTTGACCTGTGTATCGTAAAAGGCCGGTTCAAAGGCCTTTACTTCCTGCAATACTTCGTCGCAGAATTCCACGAAATTCTCCCGGGCAGCATCGTACAGTGCCCGGTTTTCGGTGAACCATTCCCGGTTATTGTTGGCGGCCAGTTTCCTTAAAAACTCAAAAGTTGGTTCGGCTATCATCTGTTTTTCCTATTTTTGTGTTAAGATACATCTATTAGCATTAACAGAAAAATATGGCAAGAATTTTAACAGGGATTCAGGCAACCGGCCGTCCGCATCTGGGCAATTTGCTGGGTGCTATTGAACCTGCAGTGCAGCTTTCCGCTCAACCGGGCAACGAGTCTTTTTTATTTATAGCCGACCTCCATTCGCTTACTACTATTAAAAACCCGCAGGTCCTGGAGGAAAACACCCGTGCGGTAGCTTCAGCCTGGCTGGCCAGCGGCTTGGATACGGAGAAGAGTGTTTTTTACCGTCAGTCGCGTCTGGCCCCTTATCATACCGAGCTTACCTGGTACCTGAGCTGTCTGACACCTTACCCCATGCTGGCCAATGCACACTCGTTCAAGGATAAATCGGAGAAGCTTTCCGACGTAAACGCCGGCTTGTTCACCTACCCGGTGCTCATGACGGCCGACATCATCCTGTACCAGGCCGACTACGTGCCGGTAGGCAAAGACCAGAAGCAGCACCTGGAGATGGCCCGTGACATGGCCGAAGTCTTTAACCGGGTGTATGGTGAGGTGTTTAAGATTCCGGAGGCTGTGATCAACGAGGAAGTGATGACCATCCCGGGCATTGACGGCCAGAAAATGAGCAAGTCGTATAACAATTATATCGATATCTTCCTGCCTGAAAACGAGCTGAACAAAGTGATCAAAAAGATCGTTTCCGATGCCACTCCGCTGGAAGAGCCCAAGAACCCGGATACCGACAATACCTTTAAGATCTTCAGCCTGGTAGGCACACCGGAGCAGGTAGCTGAGATGCGAAAGAATTACCTGGCCGGCGGTTATGGTTACGGGCACGCCAAAAAGGAGCTGTACGAGACCATCCTGGCCCGCTTTGCCCGGCACAGGGAGATTTATAACTATTATTTCGAAAACCCCGGGGCCCTGGAAAAGCAACTGAAGATAGGAGAAGAGAAGGCGGAGGCCGTGGCCCGTAAAACCATGGAAGAAGTACGTAAACTGATGCGATTTGCCTGATGGAGACCCTGCTGGAACTGGATAAGAAGATCTTTTTGTGGCTGAACGGCTTTCATACACCGTTCTGGGATACGTTTTTCCTGATCTATACCAATTCCAAATCCTGGATTCCGGTGATCCTGTTTATGGTGTTCCTGCTATTCAAAACTTTTTCGTGGCGGCAGGCCCTGACTTACTTTGTATTGATTGCTGCGGCGGTGGGACTGGGTGATTTCATGGCTTCCGGTATATTAAAACCCGGTTTTGAACGCCTGCGGCCCTGTCACGATTTCCTGGAGGAAATGACGCTGGTGGGCAATTGCGGCGGGATGTACGGTTTTGCCTCGTCACATGCGGCGAACAGCTTCGGGCTATTTTCCGGTTTTTCCAGCGCGTTTAAAGGGAACAAATACGTGTTCTGGCTGCTGCTGGTGTGGGCCATACTGATGGGCTACTCCCGTATTTATGTGGGGGTGCATCACCCCGGCGATGTAGTGGTAGGGGCGCTGATCGGTATTGTAGTTCCGAAATTGTTCTTTTATCTTTATGAAAGAATCACCCGTTCAGGAACTGTTTCTTAACTAAACTTAATTCCTTCATGTTTAATATTGTTTTCAACATGAAGGAGTTAAATTCAATGAAGTTTTGAATAGTATAAGTTAAGTAGTAAATATATGAAGAGTGCTATTGCTGGTTTTGTCTTGTGTCTGTTATCGCCCATACTAATGGCACAGGACATTACCAAAGGTCTGTGGTTTAACGAAGAAAAAGAGGCAAAGATCCAGTTCTATGAGCAGGGCGGGAAGCTTTACGGGAAGATTGTATGGCTAAAGGAACCGCAGGACAACGGTAAGGACAAAACCGATAAGAACAACCCCAAACCGGAATTGCGGAACAAGCCCGTTGTGGGACTGGTAATCCTGACCGGCTTTGAGAAAGACGGTAAAAACTGGAAAAACGGGGATATCTACGACCCGAAATCCGGCAAAACCTATTCCTCCACCATTAAATGGGCCGGCGACAGGCAACTGAACATCCGCGGGTATATCGGGGTTTCGCTGATCGGGAAGACCACGAAGTTTACGCGGGCAGAGTAGACTAATGACCCCTCTGAATAAAAAATAGTCATGGCGGGCGGGACAGGCGCATGACGCATAGTTAAGAATGAGAATATTCAAAGCCAGACTCGAAATCATAGGGATCAATCCGTTTGTATTTGTGCCGGAGGAAATACTGGCCGGAATTTTTGAAGAAGCCGGCAGAAACAAGGGGCCTGTTCCGGTTTGCGGATCGGTAAACGGAGAGCCCTATATCCAGACTTTAGTGAAGTATAGCGGCCATTGGCGGCTGTATATCAATACCATCATGCTTCCGGATTCGCCCCGGAAAATTGGCGAAATCATTGAAGTGACCATCGGGTTTGATCCCAATGACAGAACTATATCTCCCCACCCTGAACTCCTGAAAGCTTTGGATGAAAGTGAAGAAGCCCGGGAGATATTTGACGGCCTTACGCCTTCGCTGCAAAAAGAGATCGTCCGCTATATTTCTTTTCTGAAATCGGAAGAAAGTGTAAAAACCAATGTACAGAAAGCGATCGGGTTTTTGCTGGGGAAGAACAGGTTTGTAGGCAGGGATAAGCCCTGAATATAATTCTGCGCTTTCAGAAATAAGTGGCTTCCGTATACCGCAGCAATAAGGCCTCAATCCGGAAGATTCAGCCGGCTCTTCACCTCCTCATAGCTCATTGTATGCCAGTTGATATCCGCGGCCGTTTCGCCGGGCAGTGCGCCGGTGAGTTGCGAGTCGGGAGTGATGAAAACATACCGGAACCGGTTTCCTCTGGCAGAGTCATAATGAATGTCACTGAGGGCGGTGGAGGCCTCTACGGAGAGAAACAGCTGGCCTGTGCCACCCCCATAGACCTGGGTATAGTGTGCGTTTCGAAAGGAATAATCAAAGAGCGTTTGGTTGTTGGTGCCATAATTGGCGCCATATACCAGGAAAATGCCACCTGCATTGAAGAAACGAATCAGATCCGGGTATCCTATGGCATTGAGAATAGGTGCGGGAAAGCTGTATCGCATGGTTTTCCGGGTGGGGGTATTGACCTCGTTCCAGTTGTAGTCAATCAACGTGCTGGCGATGACCTTAGCGGTTCCCCGGAGGCTGACCGGCGTACCCCAGCTTCCGGAGGTTTTGGGGCCGAATAGGTCGCCGGTAGTTTTGTTGAGGTAGAAATCGCCGTTATTTCCATGAGCCGAAGTGGGGTTAGACGTACCGCTGAGGATCTGGCTGCCGGCCTGTCCTGCGGGTCCGGTGGAACCCGTTGCCCCTGTCGCTCCGGTGGCTCCCGTTGGTCCGGCCGGCCCCGCCGGTCCTGTAGCGCCTGTAGGTCCCGTTGGTCCGGCAGGCCCCGCCGGCCCGGCCGGGCCTGTTGAACCTGCCGGCCCGGTAGTACCGGTAGCTCCTGCAGGGCCGGTGGCGCCTGCAGGTCCTTTGAGGCTAAGGGGCGTGCCCCAGCCGTCTGCAGTTTTGGGCCCGTAAAGTGTGCCGGTGGCTTTGTCGAGGTACATATCACCTGCTTTTCCCAGCGATGCCGCAGGCGCGGTATTTCCGCTGTAAAACACGCCGCCGTCTTTGCCGGCCACGCCCTGTATGCCCTGCTCGCCCTGAGGGCCGGCTTCACCTGTTTTACCGCAGGAAGTAAAGAATAATGCTGCTGTCAGCAGGAGGGGGAATAGGAGATTTTTCATAGATATAATAATTTAGCTGTTAGAGGTTGGAGATTATAGGAACCTTACCGGTATAAATAGTTACATTTTAACTAACTCTACTCTTCTGTTTTCTGCTTTTCCTTCGGCGGTGGTGTTGTCAGCTACCGGCTCGGTATCGCCTTTGCCGTCGGTGTCAAGCCGCCGCGCAGCTATACCGTATTTTTGAACCAGCTCATTTTTGACGGCGGCCGCCCTTTGACGGGAAAGCAGCAGGTTGCTGTCTTTCTTTCCGTCGGTATCCGTATGGCCGGTAATTTTTAAATTCAATGCCGGGTTTTCTTCCAGGATATCCGCTATTTCTTTAATTACGGGCTCTGATTCGGGTTTTATAGCTGCCGAGCCGGTGTTAAACTGGATAGCGTTTGTAGAATACCGGCCCTCTTTCAGGATCTTTGAACGGACGTCTTCTCCGGAAGAAGCCAGGCGGATGTTGGAAATATGGAACCAGTGGCCTTCTTTAGCCTCGTAGCGGCTGAAGAGAAGGGTATTCAGGTTCTCATCCGCACCAAATGCCCGGGGAAGATCCCAGATCTTGGCGCCGTTCAGGTACACCCGGAGCCTCTGCTTTTGCCGCCAGATCTGCACACGCACACGGTTATGGTTTACATTGAAAGCGGTTAGCGATTTGATCTTATTGGATGCCGCCTTTTCGCCGTTTTCCCATACTTCATACTCGCTGTAGCCCAGCTTTTTGCCGTCTTCTTCCTGGGGGTGAAGCATCAGCAGTACGCCGTTCCGCTTGTCTTTACCCCGTTTTTCCTTGTATCTCCCCCAGATAAAGAAGTCTTTTTTATTCTGCATCCGGGCCAGGCCGATCCACAGGGGATAGTCGTAATAGGAGAAAGTGGAGGGTACAAAGAGATCAAACTCCAGCGTAAAATGCTCCGGCAGCTGCTTCACGGTTTCGAGCAGGAAGGTGCCCGGGGTGGAGAGCTCCAGCCATTTGCCTTCCGTACCGGGCAGGGTGACTACCTTGGCGGCGGCATCGGTGTTCCAATGCGCGGGAAAATCGCCGATGGCATCCTGTTCGAAATTTTCGGCCACCAGCACGCGGCTTCCCGGCTCAAAGTCGGTATTTTGATTTGGCCCGTTTCCCGTAGCGCTGTCAGAACTGTTTTTATCGGCGACCTGCCTGTTCTGCGGCAAATCTTGGCCGGCTGGTGTTTCTGAATTTGCGTTTTTCTGCCCTTGCAGTGCCTTGTCCAGCGCCTCATCGGTCTTTTCAGAAACTTCTCTTTCCACTCTTCTCTCTACGGTTCTTTCGGCTGCTTTTCTGGCTTTGTTATCCAGGCCTTTGAGAAACTGGGCCCGGGCAGGCTGCCCAGGGAGCAGCAGTGCCAGGAGGCAGAGTGGTCCGGTTTTTATGTATTGTTTCATTTCTTTATATATTCATACGTGACTACCCGCACCAGCCCCGAGGTTTTATTGGTGGTGGTGCTTTTGGTAACATATCCGTCGGCATTGTATTCGTGTACGGAAGTGAACGGGTAGGTCTGTGCTGACAAAGCAATTTCATAGGCGGTGGCATTGTTCAGCGGGTAGGTGTGCCGGCGGAGGGCATTAACGCAGTCGCGGGGCGACTTCCTGTCGTCGTAAGTACCATAGGTAACCCGCTGTACGAGCGTATTGGTGTAGTTGTAGATATCCATGGAAGAAATATTGTTTTTCGCATCATAGGTATAGACAAACCGCTGGCTGAAAGCTCCTGTGGGGTAGTAAGAGGTTTCACTGATGGTATTAGACAGGTAAGTGTAGGCATAATAGCCTGTTAAAGCATTGGATGCATTGTAATTGGAAAGTTTAATCAGCCGGTTATGGGCATCATACTCCACCCCGGAGGTGGTTGTGGTGGAAGTAGCAGGCACATGATACGTGACTTTGGCAGGGTTGCCCGCCGCGTTGAAATCAGAATAGGTGGTGGTATTATCCGGTACCACCGAAGCATCGGCGGTTTTAAAATTTTCGGATACCAGGCGGTCCTGATCATCGTAAGAGTAAGTAGTGCTGCCCAGGTAATTGGTTAGCTTTACCAGGTAAGTTTTGCGGTTATCCGGTTCGTCGCTGCTTTTGCAGGCGCTGAAAGTAACCAGCATTAAGATGCACCCTATGGCGAGTATTGATTTCATTTTTGAAGAGATTTTTGAAGGAGAATGTATCAGCGTTTTACAATGAAGAAAATTCGCCGTTGGTGATGGTCACCCGGTCTCCGGTAGCCGGGCCTTTCAGCTCCCCGGAGAAAGTACCTTTCAGCTTTTTAGCGCTGCCGGAGCCGCTGGTTTCCGTAATGTTGATAACAAATGAGGTGCCGGCCATTCCACCACCCAGGTAGGTTTTACCGTTGACCTTCGTGAGGGTGACACCCGCGTCTGAAGCGCTGAGGGTGTAGGTGCCGGTGGTGATTTCGGCCGCTGAAGAAAAAATGGCGGCAAAGCTGGAAGTTTCCCCTTCAAAACCTTCGTCGCGACCCGAAATAGTAAGATTGTGCCTGCCGTCGGTCAGGGAGGTACCGATCACGGCCATACCGTCTGAGCTCCAGGACTTCCCGGCTACGGTAAGCTTAATGTAGGCATCCCCACCGGGGCTGACACCGGCCTTTTCCCCGCATGCCAGGCATAAAAACAGCATCAGGATCCATGAAGTTTTCATCGCTTTATTCCTTTAGTTCTGCCACAAAGTTGGGTAGAAAACCTGGTGGCCGAAATCGCATAATGATGCGTAGAAAATGAGCCGGGTTAAGCGGGAATAACCAGGGAAGTGTAAAGGCTGTAAATTTCCCAGCCGATGGACTTGTACAATGATTTGCCTTCTTCTGTGGCAACTAATAAATTTTTGAAAACCCGGTGAGAAAGGGCGATGCTCTCAAGCTCTTTCATCAGAATAGTGGCAAGCCCCTTTCGCTGATGCGGAAGGTCAGTTAAAATTCGGTCATACACCGCTAAATCATCCACTATAACCACGCGACCTGTTGCAGCGGTTTCGTTATTCTCAGTAGTTATTCTGATAACATGGGTGGAGTTATAATGATCAAAACATAACCGGTAACCGGAAGGCAGCTTCCTGTCTCTGAACTTCATTCTGTGAAAGCAGGACATCATATAGCCTTGCGGTTGAATGGTCCATTTACCGGAAATAACCTTTTTAAGTTCATCAGGAGAGGCACAAACTTTTAAGTGGACAGAATGCTCATCCATGTTTTCAGCCAATTGAATAAAATCTTCATTCAGTGCAGGAAATACATACCGGGCTTTCTGATTCTCCCATCCCACATCTACTTTAAACCCCGACCTGAACGGAACGGGTAGCGGCAAGTTCCGGGATAAAGACCAGGCGGTCAGCCACTTTTCTATAATATCAGAAGAAACTACATTCATTTTTTTCTGAAATAAAGTTTTACCGTACATCCCTGTATTCCAATGGCCATTCACTTTAAGGGCATACACCAGGTGAACTTCTGTACAGAGGTTTTGCGGTTGTATAAAACACGGCTTCCTGCTTTTTTATATTTTTGCACCGGGTTACGTAGCAGATAGGGATGGAAAGAAAAAAAATAACGTATCATAATTTATTTAAACTTGGTCTGGCATCTGCTTTGGTGAGTATCTGCAGCCTGGTTTTAGTTTTTACCACGCAAAAATTGACGGAATATACCGAACATCTGGTTTTCGGAAAAATATATGCCACACAAAAGCTGCTTTTCATACTTCTGCCTACCACAGGGATTACGACTATTTATTTTTTACGGAAATTTCTTTTCAAAGGTCGCAAAAATAAAGGTATTACAGAGATTTATAAGACGCTTGACCAGCGCAAGGATCATCTCCCGGCCTTTAAAATACCCTCTCATTTAATTAATGGGTTTCTGACGGTAGCTTCCGGGGGCTCTACCGGTATCGAAGTATCATCGGTGGTGGCCACCGCCACCGCAGGGAATATGGTACATACACAAAACTTCTCTGCGAATATCTATAAAAGAGAACTGATCTGTGCGGGTGTTACCGCTGCCGTATCTTTATTGTTTGCCAGCCCTCTGGCAGGCTTTCTTTTTGCTTTGGAGGTGATTTCCAGGAAATCGGGTAAATCGCTCTTCATAAGCTGCGGCGTTTCCGCCTTAATCTCCTGGGCTTTTATTGTGTTATCCGGGTGCCAAACCCTGCTTCCCTTCCGGATAGAAACCTGGAATGGCTATGCAATGCCGCTGTTTCTGTTAGTAAGCCTGTTGGGAGGATTATTGTCGGTCTTTTTCACTTTATTGGTAACCCGGATGAAAAAGCTGTTCGGTAATATCAATAATAATTTCCTGAGAGTAAATCTCGGCGCAGTTTCTGTCGGGGTCTTTATTCTTATGTTCCCGGCGCTGTACGGAGACAGCTACCACGGGTTGAAAGACATTTTAAACCACGCTGAAAGCATCCCGTTATTAAGCCTGGCCATCTTAATCCTGCTTAAGCCGCTGGCGGCTTCACTTACGCTGGGTGCAGGTGGAGACGGGGGCGTGTTTGCTCCCAGTATTGTGGCCGGTGCATTTTTAGGACTTTTATTCGCCCGGATCTGCAATACCCAATTGGATATGCAGCTACTGCCCTTAAACTTTGCACTGGTAGGCGCTGCCGCAACCTTGTCCGCTTCTATTTATGCGCCCTTAACGGCTTTGATTCTGGGGTGCAGCCTGGTGCCCAATGGCTACCAGTTATTTATCCCGGTGCTTTTGGGAAGCTTTGCCGCGAAATACTTTGCCCGGATGATCCTCCCTTACAATGTGTATACGTATGACTTTTACCTTTTGAAATCGCATAATCATGCGTAAAGGCCTTCGCGGGTATTTTGTATTTTTGACCCGTTTCCCGGTCGGGAATACACGATTGTATCAGAAAGAAAGCTTATATTTAACACCTTAACCGTACTCCGATGGTCAGATACCTGGTTCTGCTGCTGGCACTTCTCCCGGCTGTTGCCGCGGCGCAGGTAACCGATGACGCCTACCTGCAGAAAAAGCTGGATGATGCGAGGCGGTATCAGCGTCAATCGGAATACCCCCGGGCCATACAGGTGCTGGATGAGCTGTATGCGCAGGCGGTGAAGGAGAAGAACGACTTTGCGGCAGCCATAGCGCTGATGAAGAAAACACAATATGCCATTGGAAACGGGGATTATGGTGCCCGGGAGCCCGATTGGAGGCCTTTGGAAAGCTTCCGTCTGCGCGATGAGGTGCGGAATACCCTTTTGAAAATTCATCTTAATAAGCTGAAGGCCACCTGGTACAAGACCGGCGGCGGAAACCATTCAGAGGCTTACCGCCTGCTGGATGAGGGCATCCGGCTGGCCGGAAGCAGGGCGGAATTTCAACCGGCCCTGGCCGAGCTCTATTACCTCTATGGGCAGCTGAAGACGAAAGACGGGCATCAGATAGAAGCCAATAATTTTTTCCTGAAGGCCATGCGGATCTACGACCAGTCGGATGACGAGGAGTCCACTCTTCAATTATACAGCGAGCTGGCCAATGCTTCTTTTCTCATCGGCGAAAAAGAACGTGCCATGGATTATGCGAAGAAGGGAATTGAGGCCATGAAAAAGCATAAGGATTACGAGGAGCTGACCGTGCAGCTGAGTAACCTGGCCCGGATGTACCAGCTGAGCGGCGATGCCGAAAACGCCACCCGCTACTTCACGGAGTCTGCGGAGTATGCCGCCCGCTCCAGCCGGAAAGAAACCCGGTTTATCAGCCTGGTAGACCTGGCCCTGGTGTACCATAGCCGGAAAGACCGCGAAAATGCCCTGAAATATATGGAGCAGGCTATAGCCGAGGGCCGCAAGATCAACCAGCCCAAGCTGCACCGCTACATCCGCACCGGCGCCATGTTTGCCGGTTATAAGGGTAACGAGGAGCTGATGAACCGGTATTATGCCGAAAGCTATGCTATGGCCATGAAGGAGAACGACCGGGAGGCGCTGCGCGACTGGCACGGCTCGCAGAATTTTTATTACGGCCAGGTGAAAGGAGATAAGGCCAGGGCATACCCCTTCCTGGAAAAATTTCATGCGTACAAAGACAGTATTGTCAATGAAAAATCGCGGAAGGACTTCAACGAACTGGAAGTGCAGTATCAAACGGAGAGAAAGCAGGCGGAAATCGACAAGCTTTCGGCAGAGCGGAAAATTCAGACCCTGGAGATAGAAAGAAAAAATGCGCTGATCCGGGGCAACCGGCTGGAAGCCCTGGAAAAGCAGAAGGAGATTGAGCTGCTGACCAAAGAAAAGGAGATCAGCGACCTGAAGATTGCCCGGCAGAACGAGGCCCTGCGGCTGAATGAAATGCAGATCCGGTACCTGGATGAGCAGAAAAAAGTGGCCGAACAGGAGAACCTGCTGAAGGAGAAGAGTATCCGGAACGAAAAGCTGACCCGTAACCTGGTGATCGCCTCGGCGCTGGCAGGCCTGCTGGTGATTGCTTTCCTGGTGAACCGGATGCTGCTGAAAAAGAAGATCGAGCAGAAGAATATGCTGCTGAAGGAAAGGAACCGGATCTCTGCAGAGCTGCATGACGAGGTGGGGAGCACGCTCACGGCCATTAACCTGCTGTCGCACGCGGCCATGAGAAACACCGGGCCCGAAACGCCGGTACGCCGTCAGGTAGAGAAGATCCGCGACAATACCCGCGAGGTGATGGAAAACATCAGCGACATTGTATGGAGTATGAACCCGGAAAATAACAGCTTTCAGGCCATCCGGGCCCGGATGATCGATTTCCTGGAAACCGTGCTGGAAACCAGCGATATTGATTATACCTTCGAAATGGAAGATACCGTGAGCGAGCTCAAGATGGCTTCTGAAAAAAGACGCGATTTTTACCTGATCTTTAAGGAAGCGGTCAATAACCTTTCAAAATACGCCCACGCCAGCCGGGCCGAGATCAGAATAGCCAGGGCCGGTAATTTCATCAGCATGATTATCCGCGATAACGGCACCGGTTTTGACCCTAAACGGGTTAAAAAAGGAAATGGCTTAAGCAACATGAGGAAAAGAACGGAAAGAAATGCCGGAACTTTGGAGATCACTTCAGGCCGTACCGGAGAAACGGGAACGCTGGTGAGCGTTCAGTTCCCTTACACATAATCATGTGATGGCAGAAGTGGCGTTTAGCGGTTTACTTTGAGGTAAAAAATAAGGATAATGGTCAATGTGGCGGTTTTTGAGGATAACGTGCTGTTGCGGGAGCAATTAACCGAATTGCTCAGCACCGCCGGAGAAATAAAAGTATGCGGAAGCTGGGAAAACTGTGCCCGGATAGCGAAGATCATGGATTTTTATCGCCCTGACCTGGTATTGATGGATATCGACATGCCAGTGGTCAACGGCCTGGAAGGACTGAAGTTTATCGCCCGTAACTTCCCGGAAACGCCCGTCATTATGCTGACCGTTTTTGAAGATGACGACCATGTTTTTGACAGCATCTGCCTGGGGGCCAAAGGCTATCTCCTGAAAAAGACCTCGCCCGAAAAGATAATTGAGGCTATTCACGACACCATGAACGGCGGCTCACCCATGAGCCCGTCCATTGCCCGGAAGGTGATCCGCTCTTTTGCTGCCATCAAACAGGTAGCACCCAAAGATTATAACCTCACGAAGCGGGAGAAAGACATCCTGCAGTCGCTGGTCAACGGCAACAGCTACAAGATGATCGCCGCCGAGCTGGGAATTTCCATCAACACCGTGCGCCAGTACATCCGCAGCATCTATGAGAAGCTGGAGGTGCATTCTATGAACGAGGCAGTGGCGAAGGCGATCAGGCAGAATGTAGTTTAACAGTTGGCTATAAGTCCGGTAAATGCTACCAATCTTAGCCTAAGCCGGTAAGAGATATTTCTGCGAAAACCTTAATTAAAAGAAGCTCTGAATTCCAGCGGTGAAACCGACGTACGGTTTTTAAACAGGCGATGGAAAGATTGGGGATGCTCAAAGCCCAGTTCATACGCGATTTCGGATACCGTCATCCCGGTGACAGACAACAGCTCTTTTGCTTTTTCGATCACCCGGTTCTGAATATGTTGCTGCGTGGTTTGCCCGGTTTGTACCCGCAGCATATCGCTCAGGTAATTGGGGCTCAGATGGAGTGCGTCTGCCACCCATTGAACGGTAGGAATCCCTTTTTCCATCAATTTGCCGCTTCTGAAATAATCATCCAGCAGGGCTTCCAGCTTGGTAAGGAGGTCGTTATTGACTTTCTTCCGGGTCAGGAACTGGCGGTTGTAGAAGCGGTCGCAATATTTCAGCAACAGCTCAATATTGGATACCAGCAGGTCCTGGGTAAAGGCGTCTATATTGGCGTCTGTTTCCCGGCTCACATTTTCTATGATATGCATGACAGCCTTTTCCTCCTTTTCGGAAAGGTGGAGCGCCTCATTACTGGCATACGAGAAATACCCGTAGTCTTTGATTCTGGCCGCCAGGGCATACCCCTGCAAAAAATCAGGATGCACTACCAGCACGAATCCCTTTACGCCATTCAGCAGGATATCTTCAAACTGCATTACCTGGTGCGGAGCCATAAAATACATGATTCCTTCCTCAAAATCATAATATTGCTGACCATACCGGCATTTCCCGCCTGCGCAGTCTTTCTTTAGGGCAATCGCATAAAAATCGGTAGTAACGGCCTGGAGAATGGTTCCCGGCTGTAGCTTTACATCGTCAAAATTAAATACACTGATCAGCGGGTGGGAGGGCTTTTGCAACCCCAAAAACTGGTGCAGGGCACTGATGGATGAAACTTTTTCCGGTGCTTTCATAGGTTCAGACTTATTCATCGCTAAGTTACTGTTTTTCTGTCCGGGATGAAAGCTGTCCGTTCCTGATCTGTTCTATTCCCTGCCTGTATGAAGTAACGGCAAAATCCGGGAAGCGCTTTCTGAATTTTGAATCGTCAAAAATATTATCATGTTTATACCGGGGCAGCAATTCCAGCAACTCTTTTACACTTTTATTGGAGAGGGCTCCGATTCTAAAAATAAATTCAGGCACCGCAAAGTATTTGAATTTCTTACTATAAACCTCAGAAGCCAGTGTTATGAATTCTTTATAAGTAGGGTGGCTTTCATCCACCGGCAAATGCCAGGTCTGGCCAAAGGCATCCGGTGTGTTCCCGATCAAGGCGGTAGCCCGGCTTGCGTCCGGTGTCCAGATCAGGCTTCTTTTTTTAGCAGCCGACAGCGGCACTTTTAGCCTTTTCTCTGTTTCTATGGGATTAAAAATTAATGTATTAGTTATACTCTGTGTTTTCCCGGGACCATAAAATTCGGGCGCGCGACAAATCACGGCTTCCAGTTCACCCGCCTGCATTTCCTTCAGAACCATTTCAGCCATTTCTCTTCTCACGGCTCCTTTTCTCCCCACGGGATCGAAAACGGTGTCTTCCCTGAGCACGCGGCCATCCTGCGGATACATATAGGTATTGTCAAAAAACACCAGCCGGGTTCCGTGGATCTTGCAGGCATCGATCACATTCCGTAGAATCAGCGGAAACTGCTGTTCCCAGAGGTCAGAGCTGATCGGAAGGCCCAGGGTGAAATAGGCTATTTCACTACCTTTTACTGCTTCGATGGCCTTTTCCCGTAGGGATAGATCGGCGGAGAAAACCTCGTCTGTATCGTTTATTTTGGCCGCTTTACGGCTTACAATCCGGATATCAGAGGTGAAATTTCTTTTCAATTCCCTGGCGAGCTCTTCACCGATCTGGCCATTGGCTCCTAGAATAGTCTGCATTTTTTCTGAATTTTAAATGGGAGCTTCCAGTTTACGCATCACCACCTTCGCCATTTCTTTGGAGCTGAAAGGATTTTGCCCGGTAATTAAATTTCCGTCGGTCACCACTTTGGAAGTCATGGGAATAAAGGCCTTGGTGTAATCTGAACCTCTTTCCTTTAGAGAGGCTTCCAGGTTGAACGGCACTTCTTTTTTCCGGTTGGCCAGGCTTTCCTCAAACCAGTTAAAGCCGGTAATGGTTTTATTCTTTATGAGGTATTGGCCATCTGACAATTTCACATTCAGCAAGCCGCCTACTCCGTGACAGATAGCCGCCACCAGCTTCCCGCTTTCATAGTGGTTCCGGATGATGGCTTGCATCACGGGATCGTCCGGGAAATCGTACATCGTACCATGCCCGCCGGCGAGGTAGACCAGGTCAAACTTTTGGTCAGCCACCTCACTCAGGCTTTTGCTGTGGGCCAGTAATTCTTTGAAAGCAGGATCTGCCCAGTATTTTTTTGAGATATTGTCGAGCGTAAAGCGCTTCAGACTTTCCGGGTCTATGGGCACATTTCCGCCTTTCGGGCTGGCAATGGTGACTTCATAGCCCTTTTGCTTTGCCTCGTGATACAAGTGCGTCAATTCACTGAGCCACAAGCCGGTTTCCAGCTTTCCACTCTCATACAGGCCGATATTGGTGACGATGATCAGAATTTTTGTGATGTCCATGTTCTAAATTATTTAACAGCACAAAGTTCCGGAAGATTTACGAAAGAAAAGTAGCCTAAACCGGGGATTTTGTAACAGAATCTCTGATGGTGCCGACAGGGGAACCTGTTAATTGCCAATACTCTGTTAGCAGAAGATGTTTATTTATTGAAGTTTCATTTGCTTTTTCCATTTACGGATTCTCCCTCTGGCGTTGGTGTAAGGGGATGAGGTGTTGAATTGTATCATTCTTCCTAGCGTCCATTTTTCATACCAGGGGGTACCGTACAATTCTTCTTCCGATTTCCTCTCCACCAGTTCTAAAATCTGTCCAACGGTTTTTTGCAGTTTTTCAATCAGCAGGCTAAAATCATCTTTTTTGTAATCTTCGTAGAATTTTTGAGCCAGTTTTCCCAGTTCATTCCATTTATATCCTGTTTCCGGAAAATCTACCGGCTCATTGTTCTCTTTTCTTTGATTCCATTTCAGTACCAACTCGCCCCAGCCCACAAGATAAGCAAGAAGATTATTGACGCTCATTAACGTTCCTTTGGAATGCCCTTCTAACTCCCGGGCATCCGTTAAGTCTTCCGGAATATTTTCCAGCTCATTTTTTAGCTTTTCAAAATTGATTTTGATGGCTTTCTGTAGTTCTTCTTTGTTGGTTGGTACGGCCATGATCTTGTGATTTGATGGTTGAGGAAGTTAACCTGTAACCCCGCGGTTTGTAACTTACTTTATTCGAGGATCAGTTTCCCGTCTTCGGTTAAAATGAGCTTTCCGTCCTTTTCTACTGTAAGTGTAACCTCGGGCGAATCTTCTGCACCTATTAAAATCCGGTAAATTTTGTAAGTGTAATTGTCTTTGGAAAAAGTAATCACGTGATTTCCTCCGTTTCCATCCGCTTCCGATTCGCCGTTGTCCAGGATGATGTCGGGTTTTGAAGACTCTTTATCGGTTATCTTCCAGGAAGCGTACCTGTATGTTGAGTCGGTTAGCTGGTCAACCCGGATCAGGTAGTTTTTTGTTTTTATTTTGTAAACCGGGCTTTCAAAAGTTTTTAATGAAGCATGCAGATTTTGTTTGTCCTTCGTGATTAAATCCTGTCTTAATTTCTTTTCAAAGTCGCTTTGATAGTTGACGGAAGTTATTACCCCGTCAGAATTTGCCATCCACAAAATACCATTTTCAAACATAATTCCTCTCCAGCCCACTTCTGACCATTGCTCCATTTTAGAATTTGCAATTTTGTCGATCAGAACCTGGTCAAACACTTCATGAAACCTCTGCTTAAATTCTTCCTTATCTTTAATGGCCGGTATCGGGTATTCCCGGGTTAAAGGAAAATTAATCTTATCTGCAATTTTGCCCGGATCTCCTGTTTCGAATAATGCTATCACACTTTTGATATCGTCTGCCTGGGACGTTTCGAGTGTCGGTGTTTGAAGGGTGTCAGCTAATTGGTTGTCAGTTTCTGACGTAGTTTTACGGTCGGTTGAGTTGTACCCCCAAAGTAGGAGTGAGGATGCTATGAGAGTGAGTGTTAGAAGCTTCATTTTTTAGATTATGTTGTTTTTCTTTGACTAAAGTTTAAGACTTTGTGTTCAGACGGGTTGCTGAATATAAAATGTAATTTTTCACTCAAGTTTAGCAAAGGTACAAAGTTTCAAGTAGGCATTAGCTTCTCAAAAATATGTTGTCTGATTTTAAGCTTAGTTTTTATGTCGTATGCTGTGTTGCCATAAAGCGATATATAACGAAGGTGAGCAGACCCTCAAGAACTCCTGAAGCTGTAGGCAAACTTGTGAAAAAGTACTTTAAATTTTATTCCGCTATTTCATTCTGCCGCATATAATCAGCAATTAACTTTTCATTACTGTCATTACTCATGGAAAGTGCATCAATGATTCTTTGCCTTTCGGCTTCCGTTTTGTTTTGACTTAGCTTTTTCTTGGCCTGTAAATCGGTCACTATAATTTCAAATGCTACAATGCCGTTCGCCATTTTTGTTTTATAGTCGTCCGGAAAATTGTCCCATTTTTGCCTGTAGGAGGTTTCGTAATTATCAATGGTGATGTTAAGGATTTCCAAAACCTGTTCCTTGTCTTCAATAACTTTGCCTTGCCCGTAAGCGTGAACAGAAATATAGTTCCAGGTGGGAACGTTCAATTCTTTATCGTAATGAGTGGGCGAAATGTAGGCGTGAGGTTCACTGAAAATAACAAGAACCGGGTGGTTTTCAATATCCTTCCATTGGCCGTTTGCCTTTGCAAAGTGTGAAGTCAGCACTATGTTTTCGTCCCGGACGGTTACGATGAAGGGCAAGTGCGTGCCTACCGGCAAACTATCTTTTGCCGTAATAATGGTAGCAAAGCTGAATTGCTTCATAAAGGCCACTATCTTATCTCTGTCGGTGGCTTCGTTTATTTTTGGGGTGTACATTAGGTTATTCGGTTCGTTATTTATTCCATGATGAGTTCTCCGTCTTCGGTTAAAATGAGTTTCCCGTCCTTCTCCACAGTAAGTGTAACCTCGGGCGAATCTTCTGCACCCATTACAATCCGGTAAATTTTGTAGATGTAATGGTCTTTGGAAAAAATAATCACGTGATTTCCTCCGTTTCCATCCGGTTCTGATTCGCCGTTGTCCAGGATGATGTCGGGTTTCGAAGATTCTTTTTCGGTTATTTTCCAGGAAGTGTACCTGTATCTGGAATGGCTTAGCTGATCAATCCGGATCAGGTAACTTTTTGTCTTTATTTTGTAAACCGGGCTTTCAAAAGTTTTTAATGAAGCATGCAGGTTTTGTTTGTCTTTCGTGATTAAACCCTGCCTTAATTTCTTTTCAGCGTCGCTCTGATAGTTTACCGCAGTGATCACTCCGTCAGAGTTGGCCATCCACAAAAGACCGTTTTCAAACATAATTCCTCTCCAGCCCACTTCCGACCATTGCTCCATTTTGGAATTCGCAATTTTGTAGATCATAACCTGGTCAAACACTTCATGAAACCGCTGCTTAAATTCGTCCTTGTCTTTAATGGCCGGTATCGGATATTCCCGGATTAAAGGAAAATTAATCTTATCTGCAATTTTGTCCGGATCTCCTGTTTTGAATAGGGCTATCACACTTTTGATATCGTCTGCGTCAGAGTCTTCAAGTCGCGGCGTTTCAAGGGTATCGACTACCTGGTTCTCGGTTACAGACGTGGTTTTGCGGTCAGTTGGGTTACACCCCCAAAGCAGGAGTGAACATACAAGAGATGGCAATATTAAAAATTTCATTTTTTGAGATTTTTGACGTTTGTCGACGGGTCGGTACGCTTTCAGATTTGTGGTAAAGTTCCTTTAGTTTTTCCAATTATTATTTTCTTCGCTTAAATTGTTGTTATACTATTAAAAGTCTGTGAACAGCAAAATTACGATTACCAAAACTATTAAATTGCTGAAAACGTTTTGGCTTTTTTGATTTACAGTAGCTGACAGTCAGCCCTGCCCGCCATTCATTTATACCTTTCACAAAATATTACCACTATAACTGAATTAGGTTGTTTTTGTAACAGGGCTTATCTAGCGGCGAATATACTTTTTCTTTTATAAATCGTTAACCGGACTTTTGATATTTTGCAGGCTTAGAGCGATTACGTTGTGCCTTTTGCTTAGTAATGCAATTTTTAATGCTTTTTGTTCAGAAAACGAATGGAAAATCTATGCTTATACTAGGATTCAAAGGAAGATAGAATAATTTACAAATGAAATTCTTCATCTTTAACAGGATAAACAATCATATCCTTATTTTTTAAGCTCTCTCCAACTTTGAAGCCTTGCTGGCACTCTTCACAGTAATAAAAATAATCTTCATTTATGTCAATAATTAACTGACTACATTTAGGGCAATAAATATGATTAGAGTAACACATATTACAAGATCCCCCTAATGTGAATTTGGCCGTTTCTTCAAAATCAATTTTCTTCAAAGTAAATAATGATAGTTGGTTTGGGTCTAAAAATTCTTTGTCAGAAGCTATTCTTATTTTACACCCAAACTGAACCTCTGGGAAACCAAATCGATCCTCGTCACAGTATGGATTTAAGCATAAAATTCTATTATCTTCATATTCCTCATCACTCAGTTCATAGAAGTATTCAATATCTTCTTGAAGCCTATCTGTCAAATCCAATAAGGTAAACAGATGCTTATGATACTGAATATTAACATCTCCAATCTCTTCTAGCAAATCTTCATGAAAAGAATCGTTTTCCGTAGTATCATCTGTATTACTTCCTTTTCTTCCATAGTCTTTAAAGTTATAAGAAACAAAAACAGCGGATGAGGGAAAAAGCATATTGTCGTTTAAATATTCTATAGATGCAAAAAGTATGGCAGCATCTGGGAAGTTATTCTTATTACTCTTAAATGGAGCCTTCTCCTTAAACATAGCTAAATTTGCAAGTTTAACTTTTACTGATTCGGAAATCTGAACATCAGTACTTTCAGTTAAGAAAGCTTCTATATTACGTATGTGGTTCCGATTTTTTTCTATCAAATTATCGTAATAATCATTGTTTTCAGCCGCCTCTTTCTTAAAGACCTCATCTCTTAACTCACCATTTTTAGTTAATAATTCTTTGATTTTCTTACTCTTAATCTCTTTTAATTTAGCAATATTACTTTTTGCATCAGCCTTATTTCGCTGCCACTCTTTTAGAATTATTGGATTAGTCAAAATTGTAAACTCTCTATTATCTACTTTCTCTTTCAACTTTTCATAAAGTTCAAAATGAATAGTTGACTCTATCCCTTTACTATTAGTAATAGAATTATATCCATTAGCCATGTAGACCCAAATATTTGTATCCAGAATAAGGTAGATCATTTATATCATTGACTTTTTTATTGTGATTATCTTGCTTTTTCGTAAAGGAGAAAATAAAATAATTTATTTATTATTAGCCGCTTACGTGTTTTTATTTCTACTTTTATTTTCTATTTATTTTTTTTTGGAAGCTGATAAACTCTGTTTCGTTTGGCTCCGTCTGTATCTAATTCTCCCTCTTCGGTCATTTTGTATATTACTTTACGTATATCGTCTTTCATAACCTCTGGAAGTTTTTCTGCTATTTCAGATATACGCATTGGGCCGTTATACTTCAAACATTCCAATATAAGCGGTTTTATTTTGTAGGGTTCAAGCGTTTTAAGGCTGGGTTTAATGCCAAGTTTAGCTTGAACGAAAAGCTCTGGATTAAGTAAATACTCTGTTCCTTTCTTGATCCCTCTACTTACAATGACATTCTTATCCAGTAAACCACCCAACCATTTAGACATCTTATCTTCTTGCTGAAGCTGCAACTTTATGGCCAGCTGAGTGGAAAGTATTTTCTTTTCAGTAGCTATTATTCCCAAAGTTATGTACTCTTTCTGCGTGAGCTGAATATTTTTAGCCACATAGTCCAGAATAGAAATTGCTTCCGGATTTATTATCCCAGGATAAACTGTGACTGAAACTTTTGAAAAGTCACTCTCTATTTTGGGCAAAGGTTTAGCATCCATTGCCAGTTTTTCATAAATTAAATCGTATCCGGAGCCTTCACCTTCCATGAGTTTTAAATCACTCAAAGTAGTAATAAGATGCGGATTCCGTCTCCTGCGTTCATGAAGAATATTACCTTCGGTAATCCCTAAAGGTAGACTTCCCGGATTTGAAATGACTAATCTGTCTGAATAAGCTTCAATGAAAATATCCCCTGAAACAGTATACTTTTTATGAGCTATGGCATTTACTAAAAGCTCCCTCACTACTTCCTTAGGATAGTTCCTGACGGTATTTCTGTAAAGCCCGTCTGAAACCTCTACACTGTAAGTGAGTTCTACTGCCTCTCGTTCTATATCTTCTAAAAGTTCCTGGGGATTATGTAAATGGTAGTGCCATTCTTTCTTACGGACTTTCTCTTCATTATCATTGTAAACTATATACTGAACCGTAATAGGATAACTTAATCGGGCTCTTTGCTGTGGTGTTCCAAGCCATAAAACGCCGAGGTTGGTTAACATGCCGTTTTCGTCTATCAATTGATAAAATCCCAATAGTTCAAAGGGCTCTTTATCTTTTACAAAACCAGAGGCTTTATCAGATGCTTTTACAGCTTGGATAAATACCTGAAGGTGCTTCTCTGTTACGGTTTCCCAATGAATTTTCTGGGGGCAGATTATTTCCCATTGAAATGCGCTTTTTTCCGCAGCCAATGAAGTAAGTTCTTCACTGCTCACTGGGTAACAACTATCCGTAATGCGAATAAACACTTTACCGGATGTGGTTGTAGCGATAGTCCGGAGCGATGGGAAAACATTAAGTTCAAAATATTCCCCTCCGTTTTTGTGTTTTAAGACCCCGGAATGGGTAATAGAAACCCCTTCAGTTAGACTTCTGATACGTTTTACTACCTCATTTATGTCTATCTCCTTTACAATTTGGTTTTCGGATGGTTCTGTTTCTCTATCTTCAAAGCCTATAATGAGCTTCCCCCCTTGGGCGTTAGCAAAGCACACACAGGTTTCGGCCAAAGACTTTAGATCAGATTGCTTTCCTATGGCTTTTTTAAGGCTCTTATATTCCGTGTTTTGACCTTCTGTCATTCTGCTTTTTTCTTTTGCTTTTTACTTAAAGATATAATTGCTTTTGAGAAATATAGTAAAATTAAGGATAAAAGAGGATTTCAAGAATAGTGCCTTTCTTTGAATTTTGGCAGGGTATTAAGTGATTCGATAATAATCATCGCTACGCCTTCTTTTGAAGGTTCAGTTTCGCTTGGGTATTTAGTAGCATTCCAGATTGCGTGAGGGATAGTAGCGGCATCCTTTTGTGGAACGTAGTGTAACAAAAGATATAGCGGATAGCCCGACCCGAAGGGGCACGCCCTCAAATTATTATTTTCTTTCCACCAGTTTCTTTAACTCTTCTATCATTTCTTTTTGGTGTTGCAACATGCGTTCATACAATTCTACCATTTTATCAAGAGGGTTGAATGTGCAATTATAATTCATGCCGACGGGATTAGCAATTGCATTATCTTTAAAGTCACTAAATGTGTTTGATACGATATTAATAACCTGTTCCTCATCAAAATTCTGAAAGGCTTCTACCGGAATTTTTAATGCACCGGAGATTTTCTGCAAGAGGGAGGGATCAATGATTTCTTTTTGTTCCAGTAAAGAAATCTTCTGCTGATTCCAGTCTTCGCCCAGTTCAAATGCCAGCGCATCTTGCTTAATACCCAGCATTTCGCGGAAGCGTTTTACGTTGCGCCCTTCATGGATCTTTTTAGCGGTATGTGTCATCGTTCAAAAGGTTTTGGCATTTGATATGGTTTTTTCGCAATTACCTGGCCATCGGTTCCAGTAAATTTGCTAAGAACAAAAGTAGTGTTTCTGCATTAAAAGAACATATATAAAGGTACGTAAAAAACATGAAAATAGCTAGTAAAGTAAATTTTTCTTATTTTTGGATAAGTACTCTCTGATGATACAGGGAGTGTTTCCGATAAAACACAGCTTATGAACACCACAGAACTAAAATTCCTCCTGCAAAATCTCCGTAAACTCACCGCTGAGAGTGAAGTTGTGGAATTTAAAGAAGCTAAGAATACTTACGATTTTAATAAATTGGGGAAGTATTTTTCAGCTTTAAGTAATGAAGCCAACCTGAAAGGCAAACCTTATGCCTGGATGGTATTTGGAGTAGAAGATAAAAAACATGCTATCGTGGGAACGAGGTTTCGTCTGCAGCGAAAAGACCTGGACAGCCTGAAAAGCGAAATGGCCAACAAGACTACCAACCGGATTACTTTTGTGGAAATTCATGAATTGAATGAGCCGGAAGGCCGGGTTATCCTTTTTCAGATTCCTGCCGCGCCTAAAGGTTTTCCGATTGCGTTTGACGGTCATTATTACGGCAGGGATGATGAAGAGCTTTCTCCGCTAAATCTGGAAGAGATTGAACGTATCCGGGCGCAGGCTACTACTGAAGACTGGAGTGCTGCTATCATACCGGATGCCGGCATAGACGATCTGGACGAAGAGGCCATTGCTTTAGCAAGAAGAAACTTCAAAACCAAGTTCCCGGATAAAGTGGATGATGTGGACAAATGGGATAATATTACTTTCCTTAACAAGGCTAAAGTGACCATTAAGGGGAAAATAACCCGGGCGGCCGTTATTCTTTTGGGCAAAGATGAATCGGAGCATTTTTTGAATCCGGCAGAAGTAAAGATTCGCTGGAAGTTGGTAGATGAACACAACAATGATGTTGATTACGAGATATTCGGGCTGCCATTGATTCTTTCGGTTGAAAAGGTATTTGCTAAAATACGGAATATCAAGTACCGTTATATGCAGGAAGGAACTATTTTCCCTGCAGAAGTATCCAAGTATGAGCCTTTTTCTATCCGTGAAGCCATTAATAATTGTATTGCACATCAGGATTATACCAAAAGTGCCCGTATCAATGTCATTGAAATGGAAGATCAGCTGGTATTTACCAATCAGGGTTCCTTCATTCCCGGAAGTGTGGAAAAAGTAGTAACCGAAGATGCACCGGAGGAGTTTTACAGAAACCGTTTCCTGGCCACCGCCATGTTTAACCTTAAAATGGTAGATACCGCAGGAGGAGGGATTAAAAAAATATTCAATTTTCAACGCGTACGCTATTTTCCTTTGCCCGACTATGATTTATCTGAAGATAAGGTGAAAGTAGCCATTTCAGGTGAAATCCTGGATATGAACTACGCCTGGCTTCTGGCCCGGCATAAAGATCTTACTTTAGATGAAATTATCATGCTGGATAAAGTACAGAAGAGAAAAACACTCACCGAAGCGGAAGAAAAGCATCTCAAAAGTAAGAAGTTTATTGAAGGCAGAAAACCTAATTACTTTATAGGAATTAAAGTAGCCCAAAAAACAGGTCAGAAAGCAGCATATTCTAAAAACAAAGCTTTTGATAAAAGTTACTATCTTGATTTCATAGAAAAGGCGATTAAAGAACATAAGAGTTTAGAGCGAAAAGACATTGATGAGCTGCTATGGAACAAGCTGCCGGAATGGATGAACGAGAAGCAGAAAAAGAATAAGATAAACAATCTGTTGTCAGAATTAAGAAGGAGAGATAAGATAGAGAACAAAGGTACCTACAAAATGCCGAAATGGGTTCTAATAAATGAAGTGTAATTAGAAGATTTATTAGAAGAATTATTAGAAGAATTATTAGAAGATTTATTAGAAGAGAGAAAAGAAGTTTTTATTCTACGTATACTAAAGTGCTGAATATGAGTTTTTAACAGGCGAGTATATTCATTGACGGTATGTTATTTTTAGTAGCGTTTTTTAATAGAAGATGTTCTCATATTTCGAAAAGCCAATATCAGCTATGCTCTGAAACGATTAGAGTCAGATCTAAACGCCCCCCTCATTATGGAAGAACTCATTGAAAATATCCTGAAAGTCGAACACGGCTTCAAACACATTGTAGTAGCCGGTGATATTCTTCTGGCAGACAAGACCCAACAGCACCTTGATCTGGCTGAACAGTTTCTGGCAGACCCCGCTTACCAGGTCAGAATGCTGGCTACTTATTTGCTGGGGCAGCTTTCTGCTGAAGATCCCCGGGCGCTCACCCTTCTTGAAACCCGGGTGGCGGCAGACCCGAACTGGCGGGTGCAGGAGATGCTGGCCAAGGCATTGGACCACTATTGCAGGGTAACCGGCTATGAAAAGAGCCTGCCGGTTATCCGGAAGTGGCTGGCCGACGAAAACCCGAATGTGAAACGAGCGGTCATTGAAGGGCTTCGGATCTGGACAAGCCGGCCTTACTTTAAAGATCACCCCGCCGTGGCCATAGAACTCATCAGCCGGCATAAGGCAGATGATAGTGAATACCTGCGTAAATCAGTGGGCAATGCCCTGCGAGATATCGGTAAAAAACATCCTGATCGGGTGCTTGAAGAAATTTCAACCTGGGACCTGAGTCATAAAAAGACGGAATTTACGTGTAAATTAGCGATGGGGAAATGAAATCCCGGAAAGCATGGTTGAAAACCTGATCTGCCGGAAAGAGCCGTTTCCCGATGTAAATAGATAACTGTATACGCAAAACCATGGATAAAGTTAGCTTAGCCGAAAAATTCTCCCTGTTTTCTGAATACTGGTCGCCCAAAATTGTGGGTGAACTTAACGGACAGCACGTAAAGCTTGCCAGATTCAAAGGAGAATTTGTCTGGCATAAACATGACCACGAAGACGAACTGTTTTTTATCGTGGACGGAAGTCTGAAAATAGAATTCCGGGATAGGACCGTCACTCTTCACAAAGATGAGTTCCTGATTGTGCCGAAAGGTACAGAGCACAGGCCAGTAGCCGAAAATGAAGTTCTGGTGATGCTTTTTGAACCGGCCACCACCCTGAACACCGGCGATACGGAAAATGAGCTGACAAAACATCAGCCGGATCGGATATAGCGACCTGTTGAAATTCAGAAAAGCGGGAGTTTTATGGAACCATACGAATACTTCAGACTTTTTCACGAAATAAGCCCGGACGATTACGAGCTGCTGACCGGCCAGCTCAGAACCAAAGCGTTTAAGAAGGGCGACTTCCTCACCGTTCCCGGGCAGGTTCAGAAGGAGCTTTACCTGGTGAAAAGTGGGGTGCAGATGTCGTATTTTGACGCTGACCGCAAAACGCACGTTGTGGCCTTTACCTATTCTCCGAACCTGTGCGCCATACCGGAGTCATTTTCATTTCAGACACCGTCTCATTATTTTCTGACCTGCCTCACGGATAGCGAAATGAGCTGCATCAGCTATGAGGCCCTTCAAATGCTGTTCGACCGGTCGCAGCCGCTCGAACGACTTTTCAGAAAAATGACCGAGTTTGTTCTGGCAGGAGTGATCAATCGGCATATCGAGCTGCATTCACTGACCATGGAAGAGAGGTATATTGCATTTTGCCGGAGAAGCCCGCACCTGCTTCAGCTCGTTCCCCATAAATACATTGCATCTTACCTGGGCATGGATCCTACCAATTTCAGCAAGCTGTATAATAAAGTAAAGTTCTGATGTTGGTATACACCAGGATTTGTCTGGTGCGGGAGGGTGAACTTTGTCCCAAAAAACAGGTATGCATTGGCTGGACAGATCGGAATATCCCTTTCCTTCAAATTACTTTGACATAAACGGGTATAAACTTCATTACCTCGATGAAGGGCAGGGAGAAACCGTTTTGTTTGTGCACGGCACGCCTTCGTGGAGCTTTGATTTCCGGAACGTGATCAAAAGGCTGAGTTCTAGGTTTCGCTGTGTGGCTATTGATCATATGGGGTTCGGGCTTTCGGATAAACCGGAGCATTATGATTACTCTACCCAAAACCACAGCCGGACCCTTGAAGAATTTGTACGGAAGAAAAACCTGGATAAGCTCATCCTGGTGGTTCATGATTTCGGTGGCCCTATAGGGCTGAATTTTGCGATTCAGTACCCTGAAAAAGTAAAAAGCCTGGTCATTCTTAATTCCTGGTTATGGAGCAACAGAGAAGACCCCGACTTTATCCGGTTGAGCAGAATATTGAAAAGTCCGGTGCTCCCTTTTTTGTACCGGTACCTGAATTTCTCGCCCCGGTTTATTCTGCCTCAGTCGTTTGGCGATCACAAAATTTCAAAGCATCTGTTAAAGCAATACACCCGGCCGTTTGCTGATAAGACACAACGAAACGGAGCCCTGGCTTTTGCCCGGTCCTTACTGAACGACCAGGAGTGGTTTGAAGAGCTTTGGCGCAAAAAAGAGGCTATTTCAACAAAGCCAGCCCTGTTTATCTGGGGAATGAAAGACCCCGTGATCAAACCCCGCTACCTGGATACATTTGTTTCGGGATTTCCGGGTTCAAAGGTCATCCGGATGGAAGCCAGCGGACACTTTCCGCAGGAGGAAGAGCCGGAAAGGGTGGCAGAAGCTATTTTTGACTTTCTGAGGGGCCGTTGAGTATAATTAACTCTTTTCTATTTCCTCAAAGTACTGCATCACCCGCTTCTCCGTTTCGGTTTTTAACTCTACCGAAGAATCAAAAAGGACGGTTCTTAAGTGGCGGTAGAGCTCTACGGCGTTTCGTAAGCCGGCCAGTAGTGATGCTTTATCATAGGCGGGAAGAGTAGATTGCAGGGCCCGGAAGTCATCCGGCTGTAATTCCGTTTCCACCTTTCGTACTCCCTGGGGCAGGTTGCCGTTTTTGATGTGAAGCAGAGGCCCGAAAACTGTCATCCGTAAGAATCCTGAAAAGTCATAGGCTTCCATGTACTCGCCCCGCCCGATTTTCAGCAGGGCATAATGCACCCAGGTCCAGAAGCGGTCTTCGATCCACTGGTAACCGGGGTAGGGGAAGACTGCCGGGGTTTTGTCTATCACTGATTGAAGCCGCTGTTCCTTGTCGAGCAGGATCACCGGGTCTTCAACGCGCGATCCCAGCTCTTACGGCGTCAGGAACTTAATATCCACATGCAGGAGAGGGTTATCATAAAGGCATATCAGCACCCGCGGTTCTCCTACGTGCTCACCGGTAAAACCCGAAAGGAAGTTCCCCAGCTTTTCAGCATACGCCAGCATCTTGTTTTTATCATCTGAGATTCTTTCCCGGGTAACCAGGATAAGGTCAAGGTCTGAAAACTCATCCAGCTGACCGGTCAGCCAGGAGCCGCCCACGGCCAGGCCAACGACATTTTCATCGGGTTCTAAAATCCTTTTGGCCTTATGGGCAAATTCAACTTGGATCATTTCTTTTAAATAGTAAGGTCTGACGGTTAATCACAAGCTTTTGCTTCTTTTTGTACAAAATGGTAAACACGATGGCGGTAAGAATGGTCAGCCCTCTGAACATGATTTCAGAGCAGAGGTTATGTATCTTACGGTGTGTTAAACAGCTTGATGGTGTAGTCCAGTAAGCGGCTGTCTCCATATTTACCGTGTCCCGGAACAACAATTGTTACGTCCGGGTATGCCTGTTTAACTTTCTCTACCGTGGCGGGCCAGTCGGTTACGTTTGCGTCGCCCAGATACCCCTTGCCGGCATTAAGCTCTTTGATCAGGCAGCCCCCGAACATGACCTTTTCGGACGGGAAATATCCCACTACATTGTCTTTGGTATGCCCTTCCCCGAAGAATTTCGCAACGATATTCTCTTTTCCCACTTTTAAGATAAGGGAATCGCTGAAGCTGTTTTGCGGAACAACGTAGTCATTCTCCTTCGCCAGTTCAACAGTCCGGGCATAGGCATAGGAAGGGACGCCTTTGTCGTGAAAGGGTTTTAGTCCGCCCAGGCAGTCGTTATGGAAGTGGGTGGGGATCACGGCGTTTATTTTACAGTGAAGGCTGTCGGCAATCCACCTGATCAGCTCTTCGGCACTTTTGTCGTTCGTAGGGGTGTCGAAAACCAGGGTTTCATTGCCATCTCTCACCACAAGGCCATTGCAGGGAACGTTTCCGAAATCCTGTGTTTGTAAATAAGATATATGCTGAAACGCATTTTCAGAAATCTGTGTGATCACCAGGTCATCCGACCGGTAAATTTCTTTGGGTTCGAAGGCTTCCTGTTTCGGAGAGTTAAAGCTCAGGGCGATGAATGCCAATGCCATTAATGGTAAAATATACTTCACTTTTTTATACGTATTAACGTTTTCAGTCCGCGTAATATTCTTTCATCAGGCTCTTGCGGATTCCTGTTTCGAGATCAATATATTCAAACTTTTTGTATTGGCAAAATGAGCCCATGTCTTTATCACCGTTGATAAAAACGGCCCCTACCAGAATCACGTATTTGCAGTGGTAGGCCGTATTTTTCACTAATACTTCTATTCGGTCATCTATGGCTTCGTACATCACTTCAGTGGCTTCATAAATCGGGTTTTCTGCGTGCAGAATACGCTCCCGGTTTCTCCGGAATATCTGTTCGATGGTATTGAACTGAAAGTCTAAAGAACTGATATTGCCTTCAATGATTTGGTCATTGATGAGGTTATTCAGGGCTCCTTTTGCGGCACCGCAACAGGCTGAATTCCGGCTTTGCCCGATACGGCTGATTTCTCCGATGGTTCCTTCCCGGGTGATGCCTATATGCGGGGCATAGAAAACGATCACGGCACCATCTTCCGGCACGTGGTGGGCAAAAGCGTTCATCCCGGTAATTCCGGCAAACGGATAGCCGTTTAGGCCACCCAGCTTAAAAGGACCCAGCATCTCATACGCCCTTGGAGGGTACTGGATGGCATTTACGTCATCGCAGCACATGCTGTCGGCGTGCATGAGCTGGGCGGGCCTCAGGCCAAGGTGTTTTTCGATGGTATCCAACAGCCGGTTAACGGTATCAATGGAAGTGAGGGCACGGGGGTACCAGTTTCGGACGGCTTCGAGTGCTTTCATTTGAATTGTTAATGTTTAATTGTTAATGGTGAATGCTGAATGGTTAATGCTAAATGGTTAATGTTTAATTGTTAATGCTGGATGTTATATTGTTTTGGCGGTTTTTAGTATGGATGTGACAATTTTCTGAATTTCTTCACAATCTTTGAGTAATACTTCTGCTTTGTCCTGTGTCAGGTATCCGCTATCTTTCAGTAACCTGATCCAGTAATGAGTTTCATAGGATTCTTTTTGAACAATGGAAAATTTGTGAATGAAATCGGCCTTGCTCTGAGCCTGTACAGCTTCTTCGGTGTTTGCTCCGATAGACGTTCCGCTCCTCAATAGCTGCTTTGAAAGTACAAACTCCCTTTGAATTTGTAATTCTTTAAACAGAAATACAATTTTCAAAGCAAACTGATATGTTTTGTCTTTTATAACATTGTTTTTCATAAGTACTTGGGATTTAGTATTAAAAATATAAACTACACAAAAATACTAACCATTCAGCATTTAGCATTCACAATTTAGCATTCACAATTTAGCATTTAGCATTAACCATTCAGCATTAACCACCATCTCCTCACATCAAAATCCCATTCTCCGCCATTACCGCCACCGGCAGATCTTTCTCCCCCAGCATCTCCCGCAGATCAATTTCGATATTCCGGCTGATCTGGGTAATGGGAATGTCATTTGCGCCTCCTTCAAACGGGTTTTCCGTGCTTTCACCCACCTGCTCGAGGGTCAGAAATACCCAGCCGATAAGAACACTGAACGGAATAGCCAGGACAATAACGGGATCGCCATATTTTTCCATTAGTTTTGAAAATTCGCCTATAAAGCCTAATGGAAGAAGAAAGCAGAGGGCATTGGTAAAGTAGAGGTTAATGCTGGAGAACTGGCGCGGGTAAGGGAAATTTTTAATGCGCTCACTTTTACCCTGCTGGTCGTACAGGTCTTTCAGGAGGTTTTCCAGCGCTACATAATTGTAGTTGCTGATCATGCCTTCTTCATTCAGTCGCCGGAGCTGTGACGATTGCAGAGCCAGCAGCTGCGCAGCTTTGTTTTTGGTAGAAAGGATATAGGTTCTTTCCTCTTCGGATAGATAGGGCTTGAGCTCGTCTTCCAGGTGGTTTTCCCATTCCGGAACTTTGTAATACTGTAAATATTCCCGGTTGTAGCTTTTGGTCTTTACATTTTCCCAGCTTTTGACTTCGCGAAGCTGAAACCGCAAAGCGGTCAGCCAGGCAAAATGACGGTAGATGATCTCTTTTTGCAATTCCTTTTCACGCGCTTTGTCATCAGCACGGACAAAGTCTTTAACCATTATTCCGAATGCGCGGCTGCTGTTAATGATAGCGCCCCAGATCTGCCTTGCTTCCCAGGTGCGGTTATAGGTCTGGGTATTTTTAAAACCGGATATGAAAGCGGCAGCGGTACCTAATAGGGCTACAGGCACCCAGGGAATGGCCAGCCATTTCCAGTCCAGGAAACAGAACAGGGCGGTAGGAATAATGCTCAGCAGCAGCATCTTAAAAATGTGCCGCCTGGTCCACGGGATGAAATGGTGTAGTTTGTAATGACTTGAGGTGTTCACGGTTGGATGATTGTTAATGTTTAATTGTTAATGCTAAATGCTGAATTGTAAATGGTTAATGCTGAATGGGAATAATGTTAAATGTGGGAATTTCCCTTTGGTAGTTCTGCAGAAGCTTATTCAACATCCAAAATTATCAATTTTTCATTCACAATTAACCATTTAGCATCTAGCATTAACAATTAACCATTAACAATTCAGCATTAACAATTAACCATTTAGCATTCATAATTAACTATTTTCAATTTTCAGTTGATTCAGGTCGAGCTGCATTTCTGCTTTCCTTATTTCTTCGTCACTGAAGTGTTTTTCTTTCCTTAGCCTGAATAGCTCTTTACGCTGGAGGCTGTAAATGTCTGCCAGCATTTGATGATGTAATTCTGTTTCCCGGTGCCCGGAGTCGTCGCATTCCAGCGAAGTAAGCTTCCGCCCGGTATTCGTTATTTCGTTTTCCAGGTCAGATTTGTACAGGCCGGTGAGTGTACTCTCTCGGGCCTGCATGGCATATTTTTCGTCAATGCGTTGCAGGGCTACTTGCGCCAGTCTCAGTTGTATGCCTGCCTGCTGCTGGTCTTCGGGAATGATATTGTCTATTTCTTTCAGCCTGATGAGCTTAATAATGAAAGGCAGGGTGAGGCCCTGGAAGACAAGCGTTACAAATATGACCACAAAGGTGATGAAGATGATCAGGTTTCGCTGGGGGAAAGCCGTGCCGTCAGTCATCAGTAAAGGAATGGAAAGTGCTGTTGCCAGTGAAACCACACCCCGCATGCCCGCCCAGCTGATGATTAAAGGGCCTTTCCAGCCGGGGGACGGATCCTGCCTTGCTTTTGCGCTTAGCCAGCGGGGCACGTGCGCCGCCGGAAATACCCACAAATAGCGCAATGCAATCACAATGGCGCTCACTATCAGTCCGTAGCAGATGGCGGTGGCTACGGAATATCCGCCCAGTCCGTGAATGATTTCAGGGAGCTCCAGACCGATCAGAACGAAGACCAGCGTATTCATCACGAAGATCATGGTGGTCCATACGCCCAGCATGTTCATCCGGGTGCTTCCCGTTTGAAATACTTCATGCGAACGGTAAGACATGAACAATCCGCCGCTGACCACGGCCATTACGCCCGAAAAGTGGAATTGTTCGGCGGCCAGAAAAAGAATGTAGGGTGTCATTACCGTCAGTGCGGCGTCAATGGCGGGTGTGGTGGGCAGGAAACGATGCACAGCGTACATCACATGTGCTCCTGCGAGCCCTATAACAATACCCATACCCGCTACCAGGAAAAACTGCCCGGTGGCTTCTCCCATAGAGAAAGTGCCGGTTAAGACTGCGGCCAGGGCAAATTTGAAAACAATCAGGGAGGAGGCGTCATTGACCAGGCTTTCACCTTCAAGAATAGTCAGCAATCTTTTCGGAACACTCATCCCTTTGGTGACCGATGCAGCGGCTACCGCATCAGGAGGCGATACAATACCTCCTAAAAGAAAGCCCAGGGCAAGGGTAAACCCGGGAATCAGGGCGGTGGAGGCATAAGCCACCACCAGAGAAGTAAAAAATACCAGGCCGAACGCCAGCAAAGCAATCGGGCGCTTCCATTTCCAGAAGTCATTCCAGGAGGTATACCAGGCCGCTTCATACAATAAGGGCGGCAGGAAGATCAGGAAAATCAGGTCCGGATCGAGGTGCAGCTCCGGTATCCCGGGAATAAAGCTGATGGCCAGACCCGCTATCACCAGGAAGATAGGATACGCTACCCGTATGCGCCTGGCCAGCATCACCAGGAGAAATACGGCAAAGAGCAGGATGAGGATGTAGAGGAGGGCGTGATGCATGCTTTTAATTGTTAATGGTTAATGCTGAATTGTTAATTGTTAATGCTGAATGGTTAATGCGGAACGAGTGAGTTTTGAATGAATAATGGTTAAGTGTCGGAATAATGCTGCCGTAGTTCTTTTCTGTATCCAAAAATATTACTTTTTCCTTCATATTTAATCATTCAGCATTAATGAGTAACAATTAACCATTCCGCCACTAATCATTCAGCATTGAGCATTAACCATTCAGCATTAACCATTCAGCATTAACCATTCAGCATTAACAATTAACAATTCAGCATTAACCATTAACTACCTCGCCTGTCCGATATCCAGCCGGTGAATTTTGCCGTTTTCATCGATATGAAATTTGAAATATACCCGGAAGGTTCCCCACTGACCGGTGTAGAAATTGCCATAAATATCTTTGCCGCCGTTTTCGATCTTATCAAGGGTCAGGAATTTTTCTTTTTTGTCAAAGGCATTGTCAAAAAAAGACCTGAAGTCAAGAGTTCTGCCGTCATCGGTAAATACGGCATTGTCAGTAAAAAAGGAATACCAGATTTTTTTATCGTTTTGCTGTAAAGCGTCAATGGCTTTTTTGACGGTTTCGTTGGTCAGCAGGGAAGTGTCCATAGTTTTAGTGTTTTAAATACCACATATATTTTCTTACTTATCTGTGCGTCTGTGGCTCTCTATTAAAAACAGTGGTCTATTTTTTGAGCGGGTGTTGTAACCAGATAATCACCAGATTTAGTAACAGAAAAGGGAGTTCTATGGCAACACCCCTCAGGTCTTTGCAGAGCAATTGCAGGCAGATGATCATTAAGATACCGGCGGCCATCAGGAAATTTCCCCATACAAAGGTTTTCGGAAACAGGATAAGCAGGGAAGCCAGCAGGGTTACAGCGCCGTTCAGGATGACTGCATTTTTGCCGAAATTCCATTTGCCAAACATTTCTAGCATTTCAGGTTTTGCGGTCAGCATATTCCAGCCGTGCCTGGTGCCCATGAATACGGCGAAGAGGATGAGGATGGAATTGATTATTTTGAGGACCATAAGGGCTGAAGTTTTGTTAAAGATTTAACAAAAGTCTGCAAGACGGGCGGTTTTGTTATGGTGAACTTTTCGCTTTTTTACAGGCTGTCCGGTATTGCGAAGGCGTCAGCCCTTCGTACTTTTTGAAAAATTTGGTAAAGTTTGACGGATCATAAGTCAGCCGGTGGGCTATTTCAGCAATGGTGTGATCGGTATCGGAGAGCAAATGTTTCGACCGCTCCAGGATCTTCATTACATAAAAGTGGCAGGGATGGCTGCCTCTTGTAGCCTGGATGATCCTGATAAGGTGCTTTTGAGATACACAAAGAATCCCGGCAATGTCATTAAGCTCAAACATGACGTCTTTCCGGCCGTTGATGAGGTCATCCAGATGGCTGTCGAGCAATTCAAAATACCGGGTTGTGATTATTTCACTTCTTTTCAAATTTTCATTCATAGATAGATTCTTCTCGGGTGTAGAATATCAAAATTCCGGCATGATATTCCGGGTGGTGAGGCCCCCGGATTTTACCCGTCCGCCACACTTTTTATTTGTTTAATTCCAATAATATAGCCAGTATTCCTATGATTAAACACAAAGGGGAATAATACCGGCTGTCGTTACGGGCAAAACGGGTAGTTTTGATTTTTTTAAAGAACCCTATATAGTTAAAGTCGCCAATAGCCCGCAGGATAAAAACGGCCGCAATCGCACCCAGGCCGTACCGATGTATCAGGCCGATCCCCGGAATGTGGCCGGCGTTTGTATCTAATGAATTCAAAAAGACCACAGCTCCAAAGAACAGAAGTCCAAACGCTACGATAAAAGTAGGAATAGTCCCCGGCATTATCACTTTTGTATGATTGTCTTTTGCTGGGATTACTGCGGAGGTTCCCCATTTTCCACCCAATGCCCAGTAGACATGCAGGGCTGAAAGAAATGAAAATATGAGGATCAGGCTGATGGCGATTACGGGTATCATATTTGTTTATGGTTAAATAAGGTCACAACAGGTTGGAAATTTCGTGCTAATTTACTGTGTATTAATTCTTTTTATAAAGAATTTGATGAGCCTCAGGATACCTGAGCAGAAGGGTTGCCTTTTGAACCGGAAGAACTATTCCCGGATCAGATCTACAGCCTTTTGCAGTACTTCATCCTTCCCGTTTTTAATTCCCTCGATAGTGGGCCTGACAACAACGTCAGGCACGATGCCCACCCGCTGGGTTTCGGTGCCGTCGGGATAATACACGCCGATGCCCGAAATCATGGTGGTGAGGCCGCCCGGCAATACGATGGTAGAAACATTGCCGTCGGCCCCGGCCGTGGTACTTCCGATGATAAGTGAATTTTTTGTCGACCGGAAGGCCATGGCCGTGTATTCGGCCTGGCTTTGCGATTTTTCGTTCACCAAAACCACCAGCTTCCCTTTATAGGTGTTTTTGTCAGGGGTGATTTTTGCGCCTTCCCTAAAGGTGAATTCACCGGGATTATCCGGGTTTCCGCAGGTAAATTTCACAAAATCTGCCGGCTGGTCCGTGAAATAGGAGCCCAGCGCAAAAGGAACGAACGCAGACGGATAATTGCGGATATCAATGATGATCCCTTTGGTGTTTTTGAACTGCTTTTTGATTTCGGGGATGTCTTCGGCAGAGATATTGGCGAGGGTAATGTACCCGATATTCCCGTCTAAAAATTTAAAGCATTTTTCCTCTTTACTGACCTTGTACCAGTGGTATTTATTGAGCCGGTCCGCTTCATAGAGAACCACGTCTTTCTCTTTGGCCCAGCCTTCGGAAAGGTATTTCACACGGAGGGTGTCTTTTGATGACCGGAGCAGGTCTTCCGAAATATCCCGTAACATAGCGGCCCGGTTGGAGGAGGGGTAGTAGCTTTTTACACTATCAATGATGGTTTCCACGGCTTTTCCACGGATATGCGTGATGATATCGCCCTCTTTGAGGGGATCATGGCCGGCAAGTTCAGGGTTATAGAAATCAGTCACCACTATTTTGTCTTCTATAAATTCTACTTTAAAGGGGGCGTAATACTTCCCTTTCAATTCGGAAATTTTATTTCCGCCACCCCATAAGTTGGCATGGGTATCATTGATCTCGCCAATGAGCTGCACCGCCGCCAGCTCGTATTCCAGCTCATTTTTTGCATTCAGAAATACAGGAATATACTCCCGCAGTACGGTATCCCATTTTTTATCGGTCAGATGCTTATTAGGGAAGAAATACGCTATCATGTTCCAGTAGCGGTACAGGGTCAGCAGCCTGAACCCCTCATCGGGGTAGGGCATATCTTCGTAGGATTTTTCATTGGTAAAGTCGGGATTCTGCACATTGGGGTGAAGGCCTATGTAGTAATTTCCTCCCTGGTTCCGGTGGGTATAAACTTCGTTAAGCAGCGTTTGGAGCGGCGCTGAAATGCCTGTGCTGCTGATCCAGGAGTGATCGGGTGTTAGTATGGCGTTTTCCGGAGCGGGGCTGCACTTTGTACAGGCCGGCAGGGAGCCGTATTTTTCTATCCAGGTGATGAGCAGCCGGTCTCTGTCTTCGTGGTTTCGGGCTGCCAGGTAGGCGGGCAGGAAGCGGAACAATTCGTAGTCCCACTGATAATTTCCTTTGGCTATGGCGGGATGGTGGTACTTCAGGAAACCCCAGACTTTGCCCAGCAGTTCGAGATTATCGGTGAGCTGTTGGTTCAGCGCAAGAAAAGTCACCCGCGAGCCTTTGTCAAATTCCAGGTCTTTCTCGGCCGGCAGCAGCTGGCGGGCATAGGTGGGGGCCTCTGCCAGGGCTTTGCCATCAATAGTGACCTGTAGCTGATCCAGCCACATTTTTCCTTTTCCTACCAGCATTCCGCCCACCACTATGGCCTTTGTTTTCTCCGGCTGGAGGGGCAGGGTGATTTCGTAACGTTGCCAGCCGGTGGTTCCTTTGGCTCCCCTGCCATTCATATTGTCAAAGCCTGCCTGCGGATCTATCCGCATCCACAGCCCGGCATAGCCGTCGGTGACGTTTTCGGTTTTGATATACCCTGACAGGCGAATCACTTTGCCGGCATAATTATCGGGCAGGTTTATGGCGAGGGCTTTGTAATCAGAACCGCTGCCCGTGTTTTCGATCACCACCGAGTACTTCCCGCTTTTGACCTGCAGGGAATCGCTGTAGATCTTATAGTTATTGCTGCCGAAAACCTCCAAGCGTGCCGGAAAACCGTTTTGAATTTGTTCAAAATCAAGATTTAACTTCTCCTTTTCGGAGCTTTGCGAATATCCGGTTACGGAAAAGAAACAAAACAGAATGGCGGCGAATTTCTTCATATTGAACAATGTTTATGGCACGGTACAGGGCTGGTTTTACTCCAATCCCGGCTTCTGCCTTCAGGGTATGTGCCTGCTAATATGGCAGATAAGTTTTACTTTTCTAAAAACCTGTGAGCAAAACGTATGATTTTTTAACGGTCACAACTGTTTTTCCATTTTAATATCGGCCCTTTCGTAAAGGCCTTCTTCGAGGGCTGTTTCGGTAAAACCGAATTTCCGGTACAGGTGAATGGCCGGCTGTAACCGGGTGTTGGAATACAGGATCAGTGTTTCTTATGCCATCGGCCAAACGGAGAAAGAACCTCCCCCAGACCCAGGCCGCACCGGGTTAATGCCCTCGGGGCCGAGGCCTGAACGCCTCCTGGCCGTTCGAATCCGTGGCAAATACGCGATGAGATTAAGCCGGGAGCTACTCTTCTGCGGGGCTTTCACCCGCCACGACCTGCTCCGCCAGCTTTTTCGGCGCTACTTCACGGTAAGCGGTAGTGAGGGCGTCTGTAAATAAATCGGGGTGTACGTTTTGGAGCTCGATCAGGGTCCAGCCCTGTTTTCCCCATTTGTTAGCCACCGGATAAATGACAGTCCTGGCGGCCGACGAAAACACGTCCTGGTCTACCTCCGATAATTTTACACAGGCCCGGTGGTTTTGTTCATCATATGTAGCGAAAATTTTCTTCCGTACCCGGAAGGAAGTTTTCTCAAAGTGGGGCTCTTCCGTAGCTTCGGGAAATGAAAGAGCCAGTTTTCGGAACAGGTCGATAGATACCATGGAGACACAGGTTGAGGTAATGATCTCTTTTAACGAACAAAGATCATAAATTTGTTGATACGCTCGTAAAACAAAAGTGGGTATTCAGGCGGCAGGTTTTGCCTTCTTCTTCAGAATCAGCGCACTTACCAGTGCCACCACCAGACCCACGGGCAGCACTTCCGAATAAGTAATCAGGATGACAAAAAACGGGTTTTTGTACATCTCTTTGAAGCCGGCCATTTCGGCGGTTTTGGCGGGGAGGTCTTCCCGTGCGCAGTTTTCCAGCACATAGGCGGTATACACATCAATGAAGTCGGGCACAAACAGGTAATAGTAAAATAACCAGGCCACCACATACATCGTAGCACCCACCAGGGCAATCAGCACGCCGGTTTTCAGCGCTTTGCCAAAGGATATGTACCCACCCAGCTGTTTGTTCCGGTAATTCCGGATACCAAAGAAAATGAGGGAGAAGAGCACCACCATGGCGGCATAGCCGGCCACATCGTTACCCTTAAAATCAGGATTAGTGTACATCATGTTCACCATCACGATCATGTTGGCACATAAGATGGTGCCGATGATCAGCCCGAAAACCCATACTGTTTTTTTCATTGTTCTGATATTTTAAATTTGGGTTCAAAACTAGCTGTGGGAAAAGAGATCGGGCTCATACTTTAGTACCAAATAAGGGCTTGGGGTAAATTTCATACCAAAGTAGGAGAGGGTCAGGGGATAATCCGGAGCCTTTTAGCCTTTTCCAGGGCCTGCGTTCTGCTTTTTACATCCATTTTCTGGTACAGGTTAGAAACGTGGGTTTTGATGGTGCTTAAGGATAGAAACAGGCTTTCCGCCATGTCGGCATTGCTGTAGCCTTTGGCTAAAAGCTGCAGCACTTCATATTCACGGCTGCTCAGGTTCAGCTGCTTCAACCCGGCTTCATTGACGGTAAACGGCCCGGGTACTTCTTTGATAACCGTTTGTACTTTCGGCTTCATCAGTTGGGTAGCCACCCAGGTACCCAGGAGGGTGAAAAACACGGCCACCAGCCCGATGTAAATGTCGATGGCGTTATCAATGATCAGGAATTTCCACTGCAGCCATTTCAGGATGAAAACCAGGATGGCCAGGATTATTCCGTACAAAATGATATGTCTGAAGTCTTTGAAAAAGGCCATAGGCTTAATATTTCAGGCAAATTACAGCTTTTTCCTTTAAGGCTGAAATACAAGGATCATAGCTTAAGCGGAAGGCTGCTGTAAAGGTATAAACTTTCCTTATCCCGTTCAATCACTCTTTCAAACCTTAAGCCGAGCTTCTCAATCAGCCGGATGGAAGCGGTATTATCCGGTAAGGTCACTGCCAGGAGGGTTTCTGCGTTCCCTGTTTGATTTTCTAAAACGGTTTTGGCAGCTTCGTAAGCATAGCCTTTGCCGGAGCAGGCGGGCAGGAAGGCAAAACCGATGTCCCGGAAATCCAGATAATCGCGCTGAATGAGGGTGACCAGGCCAACGGGAGCGTTCGTTTCCCGGAGCGTTACGGTATAATAGATGATGGCGGGATTCTCATTGATTTTCCGGATATAGGCCAGCGCGTCGGCTTCCGAATGAATGTGGCGGTTGCCGATATACCGGATCCAGCGTTCGGTATTGAGCAATTCGAAAATAAAACCGGCATCGGTTTCCGATAGCTGCCTGATAAAAAGACGGTCTGTGCTGAGCAAGGCCGGATGGGTTTAATAGGTTGAAGATAGGATCAAATTCAGGGTGCCGTCCGTCTAGTGCCCCCACTCTGACCGCTACGGCCAGGTCAAACGGTTTTTCATGGGCTAAACTTTTCAATAGCCGCCTGCCGGAATGAAAGCCTGCCTGTGGCTATTTCCGGCGCTGAGCCTGCAAGGGCCTGCTGAATGGCTTTAGCTGAGCGGTCAATAGCCAGAACATGCCCGCTGCCTATCCGCTTTGAGATTTCTCTCGCCATGGCACCCGGCCCGCATCCGATTTCCAGGATACGGATGCCTTCTTTTAACGGCAGTGCGTCAATGATATCGGTAAGTCGTTTTGATAGGCTCATGGGGTAACCTGGTTTAACCATTTAATGATGTTATTCCGGTACATTTTGCCGATCGGAACTGTCTGGCTTCCTATAAATATCCGGTTTCCGTCAATGCTTTTGATATGTTTAAGCGCCACGGCAAAAGACTTATGTACCTGTATGAAATCATTTTTCGGAAACATTTCCAGTAAAACGGAAACCTTCTCCCGCAGGGTAATCACTTCATCTAAGGTAACTATTTTAGTGTAATTTCCCACAGATTCCAGGTACAAAACCGTTTCAAACTCCACCTGTATGTATTTCTTCTGGATCTGCAGGAAAACCCGGCTTTTGGGCTGCAGGTGCTCCGGAAACCCCTTTACAGGAGCTGCGCCGAAGGCTTTATTGACGGCTTTCAGGAACCTGTCAAACCCGAAAGGCTTTAAAAGGTAATCGGCTATATTGTGCTCGTAACCTTCCAGCGCGTACTCTCCGTAGGCGGAGGTGACAATCACCCGGGGCGGATTCAGCAGGGTTTTCAGAAAGTCAAATCCTTTCAGTTTGGGCATATTCAGGTCAAGAAAGATAAGATCGGCCTCATTCAGGTATTCAAAGGCTTCGAGGGCATCGTAGCAGCTCTTCAGCAGCGTCATATTCGGAAGAAGGTCACAATACCCTTTGATGATATCGTGGGCAATGTGCTCATCGTCAATAATTAAATACCTGATCATGGCCTTTCAAGGATAAGTTCTGCCTGGTAGATGTTTTCATGCGCGGTCAGCTTCAGCTGATGCCGGCCGGGATATAGCAGCTCCAGCCTTCGTTTTAAGTTTTCGAGGCCAATGCCCCCGCTGTCTCCCGGTACCTCCTGAGGGTCAAAATTATTCTCTACCCTGAAATGCAGCTGCCGGGTGCCGGCCGCCAGGTATACGTTCACAAAGGCATTTTCCCGCAGGTTTTCTACCCCGTGCTTGAAAGCGTTTTCCAGCAGAATGATGAATAGCAGCGGCGTTACCGTCAGGCCTTCTTCGGCATCGCTGATGAAATCTACAGAAATTTTCTTATGATACCTCATGCGGTGAAGTTCTATATAATTTTTCAGATAATGGATCTCTCCGGTCAGGGGAACGCGCTTCTTTTTACCTTCATGGAGGCTGTAGCGCATCATATCCGACAGCTTTAGTATTAATTCCTGTGCTTTCGGCGGGTTTTTAGCCGTTAAACCGTACAGGTTATTGAGCACATTGAAGAAAAAATGCGGATTTACCTGGCCGTTTAAATGCATTAGCTCGTATTGAATATTTTCATTTTTCAGCCGGATCAGGGATTTAAGCTGCGCTATGAGCCAGATGAGCCCGCCGGTCAGCAGGATGCCGTAGTAGATCAGGACGGCATAGCCCAGAGCCGGAGGGTAGTTTTCGAGGAAAACCACGGAATCTTTCCCCGAAACCAATACCTCATAGGTGGCCACTCCCAACGGAATCAGCACCGAAATTATCACCGCAATCCTGAATACAAGCCGCTTCATCATGATGCAAGTTACTTCTATTCGGAAAGATTACGGTGAAACCGGGATAAACAACACGCGCATGAATGCAAACATCGCTCTGACCGTTATGAAACTCGTTTGCCCCTGTTGCAGGAGTTTTTATAGTGCCGGGCAGGTCTTTTGTCACCGGAAATTTATGCGTCAGAAACCACCGCTGATCTTTGTGACAGTCTTTTTATGCAGTGCGCTTCAGGGCGGATATCCTCCCGGTTTCCGGAGGTGCATACATTCCATCAAAAATTATTTATTATGAAAAAGAGAATTATCCGTTATTTCAGGCATTTATTTTTAACCCTTGTGGTGCTGGCTGCCGTGCTGATTCCGTTTGGCCTTTATCATGGCGCCAGCCTGTCGTATGCTCACAACCCCCTGGGCCTGTCGTTTGACGGTGAGGGGCCTTACGTATTTTATAAAAACGACAGCACTCTCACCGTCAACTATATACGGGGCAATAAAGATGATGGCTTCTCTGTGGATAAGGAGGATTATGAGGTTACAGAGGCCATCCCGGCAGAGGTTTTCTTTCCGCTCGACTCCACGAAGTTCAGATTTATCCTTCAGGCCCGGTACCCGGTTCCGCCCACGGTATACACAGACAGCAGCCCGGTGCTGGCCGTTTCTGATATCGAAAGCGGCTACAAAACTTTCCGCGATTTCCTGATCAGCAGCCGGGTGATTGATGCCGGCCTGAACTGGACTTTCGGAAGCGGCCACCTGGTTTTACTCGGCGATTTTATCGATAGAGGCTTTTCAGCTACCCAGGTGCTGTGGTTCATCTATAAGCTGGAGCAGGAGGCCGCAAAGCACGGCGGCCGCGTTCACTTTATTCTAGGAAACCACGAGCTGAAAAACCTGTACGGCGATTATGAAGCCTCGGGCCTGAAATACACCTACGTGGCTTCTATTATAGGAAAAACGCAGGCTTCGCTCTATGATTCCGGCTCATTTATGGGCCGGTGGCTGGCCTCAAAAAATGCGGTAGAGTTAATTAACGGCCGTCTTTTTGTGCACGGCGGGCTTCACCCGGATATCGTAAAGCTCAATATGTCATTAGAGGAGATCAATAATTTTCTGCGGTCTCAATACTACACGGCGCCGTATCCTAAAGCTGAGGAAGAAGAAAAAGACCTGCTGGTTTCCTCCAAAACGGGACCCTGCTGGTACCGCGGATACTTCAAAGATGATTTAAGCCGGGAAGACGTAGAGAAGCCGCTGAATCTCTACCAGGCACAGGCCGTGATAGTAGGTCACACGCTTCAGTCCAAAATTAAAAGACGGTTTAAAGGGAAAGTGATAGGAATAGATGTGAAGCACCCCAAAGACTACCACAAAAACTGGCCCAACAAGAAATCAGAAGGCCTGCTGATAGAAGGTGACCGGTATTACCGGGTATTGCATACCGGGGTTAAACGGGAAATATAAGGGAAGCTAAAAGCGTATCGGGACTGTGTTTAAGGATATTCCTCTAAGGGCCAGACTGTGCAGGCCGGGAGGTATATGTGGGCAGGAGTAAACCTGTACCACAGATTAATGTTACCTTGACCCTTCGACCTGTCACCCTGAGCTTGTCGAAGGGTCGGGATGACATACCGAAGGGCCAGGGTGATGACGAAGGATATTGTCTATACTTTGCCCGCGACGCACTGACGGGGACATCTCGTTAGGCCGCGCCGCGCAGGTTCAGCATGAAAAAAGCTCCCGCGAACCATATCGGTAAGCAATAGCCCTGCATTTCCCGGCTTGTCGAAAGGAATTCTCAGATAGATTTCCCATCCCGGCCTTTCAGCCGTTATTATGAAGATTTTTGTAATACTCCTCTTTCAGACTTTCAATTCTGTCTTTCAGGTCATTCTGCAGTCTTCCGGGAAGGGTTTTCAGCTTCCTGAGCTGGAAGGCCAGCACTAGGGCATTGATACCCACAAAGATGAAAGCAGCGGATGTCAGCACTGCTAACGATATACCGGTGATGATCGGGTTAGCAATAAGCAGGAATGAAAAAACAATACCCAAAATGCTTACAATAGCCAGGTTCCCCCATTTCAGTACGCCATAGTTCCTGAGCTCAAAAGCAAAGCCCAGCCCCTGGAAGGAACGGAACAGCAGGCTGAAACCCACAAAAAGCGGCAACGTGGCGGCGGCTATTGCAGGGTGTACAATCAGCAGGATACCGATAAGTAAGGTAAAAATACCACTGGCCAGGTACCAGCCCCAGCCTTCCAGCTCTTTCCGGTTTTCCACCGAAAACCAGATTTCCAGGACACCGGAAAACAGGAAGGCGTAGCTGAACAATGCCGCCAGCGAGAGGTAGGTCACTTCGAGAGTGCCGAAGCTGCAAACCCCTACCACAATGAACAATACACCAATAATAGCCGGTGCATACCAGTACTTCACGGTGTTACGGATAGTTTTTAAGAATGTAGCCATAGGAATTAAATTGTTATTTGTTGAATTACAGTTAAACGCAGGTTTACGTTTGGAGGAAAGCGCCGTGTTGATTAATGAGTTAAAGATAGGGGATATTTTTGGTGGTTGGGAAATATTGGTGGTAAAAATGTGGGTTTGAGGAAGACGATTTAACAGACCTGCCTCACCTCAATACCCAGCAGTGCCCCCAGCTTTTGTATCCTGGAAGCGATGTGGCCAATACCTACGGCGCAATGATGGGCGGGGCCGTAGCTGTTCCAGTTGTTGACAAATTTTTTTGCACCGATACTGAACTTATAGCGACTGTTGGTATTGCCGATTTCCAGGATGGGACCGGGTACGGACTCGCCTTCAGCCACGAGCAGCTCAATTTTACCTTCGTACGTTTCCATCACCGATAATAAAGTTACCGGGCCATGCTTTACGGCCATTTCCACGGATAAGCCGTTGCCTACTTTTCCATGATATATCTGTAAAGGTTTTACTTTTGTTTTACCCTCGGCCATTTTTATATGGCCGGGGCCGTCGTGCCCCATTAACACCACATCTTCTTTGAAATCCATGGCATAGTACTCTGTAAATGATCCGCCTGCGCCGAAAGTGTCCATGATCTTCATGGCCTGTGCGTTCTTGATTTCATATTCACCGGCCACGGGCAGCCCCCGGGCCGTTAATAGTGAATTGCCGAGTATTACGGAAGTCATGGTGTCTTCGTTCTCTTCATTTCCGGTTCCCTTGTAGTAGTAGGCCAGTGAGCCCAACCGGTATTTTTCGCTGATTTTATCCAGGGCTAATGAGGTAAGCGCCGCCCTTTCTAATTCTGCAGCAGAACAATCGCTTTGTACATCAAATTCTTCATAAAAATGGGCTACCCTTTTCCGGATGCCGGCCTTGCTGATGGTTTTCCGGAGGGCCGACAGCTCATCCACTTCAATAATTTCAATATGGCCCCCGAAGGTGGTGATTTGCCGGGTAAGATCGGTGTAAATATCCAGCATACCGCCATAGTAATGCCCCATCAGGCCCATGCGGTTATGAAACATCGTATGGGCCACTTTTGCGGCGGCTAGCCATTCTTCCACTTCGGTCCAGCATTCGTCGTTACTGTTCAGCGTGCCGGTAATCGGGTAGAAACTGATGCCTGCCCGTTTGAAAATATTGGCTATTTCAGGTACGGGACAGGCAGCGCAGTATTTCAACCATTCAGCAGTCATTTTTCTCCGGTCTCCGATGGCATTGAAAGCCGCATAATCAATGGCATCTTCAGGGGAAAGGTTTAAAATAATAACCGGCACTTTCGCCCTTTGCACCACAGGCAGTACCGTTGACGACAAAGCATAGGTGCTTACATACAGAAATATCAGATCCACATCCTTTTGCCGGAAAATATGCCCTGCTTCCCGTGCTTTCTCCGGGGTATCGATCAGGCCCAGGTTAATTACTTCAGGCCCGTTCATTTTAATCCTGTGGTGGACTATGCCGAGGTATTTTTCAAGGGTGTCTTTTAAATCATCAAACTGTTTCCAATACGCTTCCAAACCGACGCCAAAAAGGCCTATCTTCAGAGGAAATTTCGATTCCAACATCTTTTCTTTTTTTATAAATGTACCCACCTATTATGTTATTTCCGCTAATAGATTACTGAATAAATTTAGTGAACAGGATTTAGCCTGGTACATCAGTTAAGCATTTCATCGTATAACGGTTTCGAATTTCAGGGTTCCGCGGGGCAGCAGTACAAACTTCTCCCGGTCATTACTGCGCCATGCCAGTTTTTCACCGGTAGTTTGTGCTTCGCTGGTTACACACCCGTAGTGGCCAAGGGTGGACTGGGTACTTAGCACCACGGCATACGTTTTTCCTTTCGTAACCCGCAGCCCGGGATTAATCACCGCATTACGGGGCGACCAGCCCAGTCTTTCCGGATGCAGCTCCTCCCGGAAAACGGCATCGCCGGTGGGTAGCCCGTTCCTGCCGGCCGGGTAGATCTCCACCACCAGGTTAGTATCGGGGTATTTGTTTTTAAACAGGGTAATGGAGATACTGCTGAGCGTACCCGACTGTTTCGCTGTAAACGACTGTGCATATTGACGATCGCTTTTTATGTCGTCGCGCACGCTGAAACCCGCTGCTCCGGTTGCGTTTTGCGACGGCGTCATGTTCTTTTTCACCAGGTAGGTCTCTGCACAGGCGAGTGGCCGGATGGCGCCGGTTTCGGTAAATTCCAGCGGTGCCCAGTAGTAGTTGGCTAAGGCTTCATTCTTGGCCGCATTATTCCACAGGTCGCTGCCGTAGAGGTAAATGATTTCGCCGTCTACCTTCAGAGTGGAAACAAAAGAAGGCTGGCCCCCGCAGGAGTTATTGCTGATGCTGACCGGTTCTGACCAGGGACCTAACGGGGATGGCGCTGTTTTGTAAGAGCTGCCCGTACCTGAACAATAACCGCAGTTTGGGTCGGAATACACCACATAGTACAGGTTATTCCGTTTGAACAGGCAGGGGGCCTCTGTTTTTTCGGCGGTAACAGATAGTACATGCCTGCCTGTACCGGTTAAATAATCATCGCTCAGCTGTTCAATCACAATGGCACCTTTTGCCCGCCAGTCGGTATACGCCAGGTACGCTGTGCCGTCGTCGTCAATGAAAGTATCGTGGTCGCCGTTATTAAGACCTGCCGCCGGCATGTCGGCATTGACGGCAACCGTGGGTTCTGCCACTTCTGAAAACGGCCCCACGGGGGTAGAAGAGGTAAACACCCGGTAACCTGACACGTTATCATACACATTTATCCAAAGTACATATAAGCCCGTTTTTTCATTGTAGATGACATGCGGACGGTAACAGCCATAGGTTTTGCCGTTGCACCTGGTTTGCCACAGGGTTGTCTGGGCGTCAAACAGGAAGCCCTTGTCTTCCCAGTTCTTCAGGTCGGTGGAGGCATACACCTTAAATCCGCAGAAGGGGGCTTCCTTGTTTCCCCATTCGTAGCCACAGTCATAGCTTGTGCCGTAGAGATAATAAACCCCGTCAAACCGGGCGATCTCCCCGTCGTGGGCATCCACCGCATTGCCCAGCAGGTCGAATTTGACCAGCTGCCTGCCGTTTTTATCAAAATTAATGATCTGGCCCGTGGAGAGGGCCGGAATCAGGAACAGCAACAAAAAAATACTCTTCATGGATCTTATTTTTAGATTAAATATAATGCGTACCGGCCGTTTTTCAGTATCCCGGGTTTTGTGTCAGGTTTTTATTGATGAGAATTTCATCGGCAGGTATCGGGTACAATGCTTCATAACCGGAGAACTCATAATCGGTGGAGGAGAAAGGAATGCCCTGCCTGCTGACGGTGGGATTGCCCCGTTCCTTTAAACCGTGTGTGTTCATGAAAGCGGCGAGCTCTTCTGCGGTCATGGTGCGTTTCAGATCCAACCAGCGCCAGTTCTCAAAAGCCAGCTCCAGTCGCCTTTCTTTCCAGACGGCCGTCCGGAAAGCGGTTTTGTCTGCGCTGCTGACCGGGGGGAGGCCCGCCCGCTGCCTGACGCTGTTAAGGTAAGTCAGGGCCTGTGGGGTAGGTCCGTTTTGCTCGTTTATGGCTTCTGCCAGCATCAGCAGCACGTCGGCATACCTGAGCACCGGCCAGTTATCATGGGTGCGGCCGTAAACGGCATGCGTATGAGCGTATTTTTTGATGTAGGGTACCACTTCACCGGTGCCGGGCCTTGTATAATCCAGCCCCACCGATGCCGCCTTGCGCAGATCGCCCGTTTCGTACGCTGCGATGATATCTTTTGTAGGAATATTCCAGCCGCTGGGATTGCTCTGGGGAAAGCCCGTGACCGCGCCGCCGGATTCCCTCGGTCCGAAAGTGTAAATAAAATTACTCCATTCTCCCAGGGTGCTGCTGCCATCATATTGCACTTCAAAAACAGATTCCACACCGTTCTTCTTTGCGGGGTCAAAATTGTCAGCATAGCTGGCGTTCAGCGAATAACCCAGACCGGTGACCTGGTTAAGCGCTGTGATGGCATCACTGTATTTCTTCTGAGTCAGGTACACTTTGCCCAATAGCGAAAGGGCTGCGCCCCGGGTGATCCGGCCTTTGTTGGCTGCGTCGTAGGATGCGGCTAACTCCTCTGAAGCGGCTGAAAGATCGGCTTCAATCTGCTGATAAACCTGGCTTGCCGGTACCCTGCTGAATTCGTAGGCTTTTGCCGGATCGCTGAAAGGTTCAGTGACCAGGATCACATCGCCGTAATACTGCACCAGCTGAAAATAGTAATAGGCCCGGAGTACCCTCAGCTGTCCGTCGAACGCCTGCTTTTCCTGATCCGGTATTGCCGTTGACGCATTCAGTTTCATGAGCGCGGTGTTGACATTATAAATGGCGTTATAATACCGGTTATACAGGGTGGTGTTCACCGAATTGTTCGGGGTGATGGTCCAGTATTCATAGGCTTCGTGACGATAGGCAAAGCCGCGGTCGGCGGGGTTAAAATCAACGGTAGTATTATCCGACATCATTTCATTGAGTATCCACTGATCGCTTATTACGCCCTGTAACTGGCTGTAACATCCGATGAGCGCCTGGTCCATTTCGGTGGCATTCCTGTAAAATCCTTCCGATGAAAGCCGGGTAGGGTCATTTTTGTAAAGGAAGTCTTCGCTGCAGGAGCTCAGAAAGGCCACTGCTATCCATACGCTATAAAAAATTCTTTTCATTGCATTCATTTTTAAAAGGTTAGAGTTGCTCCTATAGAGGATGTTCTTGCCACAGGGTAGGCTTCATCGTCCTGGCCGGGATTGATACCTCCGCGATTATTAATGTCAGGATTGTTACCGGGGAAGCCTGAAAAAAGAAAGGCATTATCCATGCTGATGAACACGCGCAGCGATGCCTTCCGGAGAACGGATTGCGGAAGGGCATAACCCAGCGATATATTTTTCACCCAGGCATGGCTGCCGTCGTAAACATACCTTGAGTTCGTTTCCCTTTCCCACTTCCAGGTATTGGTGGTGGCGAATTTCCCGTTCCCGGGCTGTTCGGCAGACCTCCAGCGCTGCTTGCTGTCTTCCAGCACATTAAAGATGCCATCCATGTTCATGGTAGAAGATTCGATATTCCGGTAGATCTGGTAGCCGTGTGCACCGGTCAGCAGTACGCTCAGGTCAAAGTTTTTGTAATTTCCCCCGGTAGAGAAGCCCCATATGGCCTTGGGGGTAGGGTTTCCTATTTCCACCATATCCTGTGTATCGTAGGAGATCTCCCCGTCGCCGTTGGCATCCAGGTATTGGTACACGCCCGGTATGGCTCCGTCCTGTTTAGGTGCCTTGTCTATCTCTTCCTGTGTATTAAAAATCCGGAGCACCTGGAAACCGTATAACATGCCTATCGGCCGGCCTACCCTTGATATATTATAGCCGCTGTAGAATTCACCATTCAACAGCTGATCATTTTCTCCGCGTATTTCCAGCACTTTGTTCCGGTTAAAGGAAATATTCCCGTTGGCAAAAATGCTGGTATTCCGGTTAAGGGCTGTTTTATATCCAAGGGTAAACTCCAGCCCTGTGTTCTGCACTTTGCCGATGTTGGTGAAGGTAGTGGTGAAACCGGAAATGGCAGGCAGCTGTACCGGCAGGAGCATGTCTTTGGTTATCCTCTTATAATAATCAAAGGAAAAGCTGAGCTTACCGCCGGATGCAAGAAGGTCAAGGCCGATATCTGTCTGGGTAGATTTCTCCCACTTAAGCCGCGAATTGGCAAATGAGCTGACCACCAGGCCGCTCACAAAGCTGCCGCCCAATGTGTAATTGCTTGCATTCATATAGGCTGTGCCCGGATAAATACCGATATTGCTGTTGCCGGTTATCCCCCAGCTGCCGCGCAGCTTCAGGTCATCCAGCCAGGTTGCGCCGGACATAAATTTCTCCTGCGAGATCCGCCAGCCTGCAGACACGGCGGGAAAGTTCCCGTATTTGTTATCCGCACCAAACCTCGAATTACCCTCCCTGCGGAATGTGCCGTTAAGCAGGTATTTGTCTTTGTACGTATAAGACAGCCGGCCAAACCCCGCCACAGAGCTCCAGCTGCTTTCTGCAGAATTTACATCCTTTACGGAAGCTGCATTAAAATAGGGGATCTGGTCGGATGAAAAGGTATTTCCGCTTCCGGATAAGCCTTTTACGGTTTCCTCCTGGGCATTGTAACCTGCCATTACCGTAAAGCTGTGATCAGCGAAGCTTCGGGTATAAGTGAGCAGCTGGTCTGTGGAATAATTTACCGAATTATTGGCGTATTCGCTCATGGAGGCATTCTGCGGCGCAGGCGCATTCATCCCGGAGATGGTAGAGGGTACAAACTGCTTGTAGGTCTGGTAATCCAGCTTTACGTTAACGGCGGTCCGGAAGTTGAGGCCGGGGAGAAGGGTGAAGTCGAGGAAACCGGTGGAGAGCATGCTTCCCGTAGCCAGTGTTGTTTTGATTTCATTCAGCCCCTGCACCGGGTTTCCCCATCCAAAGGTGCCGTCACCCCTGATGTAATTGTAGTAACTTCCGTCTTCATTGTATATAGGGTGCCGGGGATCCATCAGCAAAGTAGACCCTAACAGGCTGCCTCTTCCCTCCGTGCTGGGCGCCAGTGCCTGCCGGGCATAGGAACCGCTCAGATTCACCCCCATTTCTATGAAATCGTTAATTTTGCCCCCGATGTTGGCCCGGCCCGAGTAGTTCTTAAAACCTGTTTTGATCAGTACACCCTCCTGGTCGCGATATCCCAGGGAAACCAGTGTCCGGAGGTTTCCCATGCCTTGCGAAATCTGCAGGGTATGGTTCTGAAACAGGGCATTTTTATTCAGAACGGCGTCATACCAGTTGGTGGAGTATTGGGTCTGCTCCGGGTTCCGGTAATCTTCCGGTATTTCACTGAGCGCCGGTTCCCTGTTTTCGAAATACCGGATCTTATCTATAAAGCTATCTTTCCGGAACTGGGCAAAGTCGCGGCCGTTTAAAACTTTCGTTTTCCTGGAATCCGGGATATTCTGAATACCGTAGCTGGTATTGTAGCTGATGTTCACCTTGCCTGCCTTCGCCGATTTTGTGGTGATCAGCACTACTCCATTGGAAGCCCTCGCCCCGTAGATCGCAGTAGACACGGCGTCTTTCAGGATGGTGATCGACTGTATATCGGCCGGGTTAAGGTTTTGTCCAACCGAAGAGCCCACCGGGAAACCATCTACCACATACAGCGGGTCACTCCCGGCGCCCAGTGAGCCGATGCCCCGTACGGTAACCTTGAGCTCATCGCCCGGCCGCCCTGTATTCTGGGTTACCTGAACACCGGGCGACTGGCCGACAAGCAAGCGGCTTACATTAGTGATGGGTATATCTTTCTGCCTGGAGACATCTATGACGGAAACTGCACCGATCACATCGCTTTTCTTTGCAGTGCCATAACCAATAATCACTACATCGTTCAGTTCGGAGACCTTTGGAACCAGCCGGATTTCATAAATCGTTTGCTTCGTAACCACCAGGTAGTAAGGCTGAAAGGTGACGGCTGACAGTACAAGGGAATCGCCCTCCATGGCTTGTATCGTGAATTTCCCGGTGTTATCGGTTAAAGTTCCTGTAGCGGCTCCGACAACTTTAACCGATACTCCTGCCAGGGGCTCCCTGTCCTGGTCATATACGGTTCCGCTGATCATTCCCGCCTGTGCTTTCACCACAGAAGGCATCAGTAAGAAGATCAGTGCAGCAATAAAAAAAGCGGGAAGAGGGTGGCCGGGTTTGCCCCGATGGGGTTTCCCAAAGCCCGAGGTACAATTTGTTTTTAACATAGCCGGACATGCTTTAATTTATAAAGGTTAAATAGAAATCAGTGAACAAAAGTAGGCGGATACTTATTTTTGGAGATTCGCTTACTGATCGTTTAGTTTAACTTTTTGACACAATGTAGTGTGTCGGTGATAATGCCGGGATACCCGGCCGGCGATGATGGGATGGTCCCTTTGATTGGTGGGACTAGATTGCGTTATAGTTATAGCAGAAGGTGAAAGATCTGGAATATAGGCAAAATCTAACCGCCTTCTTCAGGTAAATGGATTCGTGACGATTAAATATTCCGCAGGTTTACCTGGTTATTACGAATCTATATTGTTAGTTTTGATGCAGGAGTTTAACTTTTTGACACATATGCGAGTGAACAGGGATCATAACGTGAAGTATCTTGTAGCGAATTCTGAAGATGAATCCTGGGGTTCGCATGTCACCACCATAGGGTTTCAATCCATTCCGCCCGATTCCTCTTATCCGCCCAAAGGCCACCCTTCCTCGTATTGGTTTCACCCTGATTCAGGCAGGGTGCTTCATGAATTCCAGATTATATACATTACCAAAGGGGAAGGGATATTTGAATCGGCTCACTGCAGGCGGATGAAGGTGAATTCCGGAACCGTTATCCTTCTCTTCCCTGAAGAATGGCATACCTATAAGCCTGCCCGTGAAACAGGGTGGGATACTTACTGGATCGGATTTAACGGAGATAACATGCAGAAACTGATAAAAAATAATTTCTTTACCCCTAAGTACCCGATCCTGAAAATAGGCTTTATGGAGCAGATTATTCTGCTCTTTAAGCAAGGGATAGAAATTGCAAACTATCAAAAGACTTCTTACCAGCAGGTGCTGGCAGGCATCACCAGCCTGATGTTAGGAAGTCTTTATTACCTGGAAAAGAATAATTCTTTCCGGGATAAGGAGATTATTTCCCAGATCAATAAGGCGAGAATGATCATGAGAGAAAATACGGATCAGAATATAAGCCCGGAAGCTATAGCTAAAAGGTTAAATATAAGCTATTCATGGTTCCGGAGGGTATTTAAAGAGTACACCGGTTTTTCTCCCGCCCAATACCAGATGGAGATAAAACTGCAGAAGTCAAAGGAATTTCTTACAAGTACCAACATGCCCATCAAGGAAATTGCCTACGAGCTCAATTTTGAGTCGCTCAGTTACTTCATTACGTTTTTTAAGCGTAAAATAGGCCTTTCACCCCAGGAATACAGGAAGAAAGTGCACGGGAATAATATTACCTGAGGAAGGGGGCTTTTTTAGGTATAGTGCTTTGTTAACCTCAACCGGGGTACAATCTGTACCCCTATGGGAATATCCCGAAAATTAATTTCAAGCAGGGGACAGATTGTCCCCCGGTTAGAGTTTATCTAATCTTATAGGAATTCGTCTTTATATTCCGAACCGTATTGGCTTTTTTTATTATTCCTGCTTTTCAGAGGTCCGGTTTCCTTAATTTTGTGCCAAATAGAACTATTTGTGAGGAAAATTCTCATCATTTTCGTGTGCCTGCTGTCGCAAAAGGAGGTAGTGGCGCAGTCGCAGCTCGATACCTACATAGATCACCTGTTCGCCAACAGGAAGTTTATGGGCAGTGTAGCCATTTCTTTCCGCGATTCCATCATCTATGCCCGCACTGTAGGGTATGCCGATGTAGCCCGGGCCGCTCTGCTGGAGGCTGACACCCGCATCCGGATAGGTTCCATCACCAAAACGTATACGGCGGCGCTGGTGCTTAAAGCGGTGGAAGAGGGCCGGCTGAAATTAAGTGATACTTTGGCTAAATGGTACCCCCAATGGCCGGGGCAGATCACCCTGGAAATGCTGCTAAAGCACCGGAGTGGTATTTTTAACTTTACGGAAATTCCGGGCGGTATCCGCTGGGAACAGCAGCCGCATACGCAGGAAGAGTTTATTGCCTATGTATCGGCACACGAAAGCAATTTTGCACCCGGCACCGATTATGAATACAGCAATACCAATTATGCTTTGCTGGGCTTTATCCTGCAAAAGGTTTACCAAACCGATTTCAATACCCTGCTGCAGGAGAAAATAGCCCGGCCATTAGGATTGAAGAACACTTGCTACACTGTTGAGCCGGATACTTCCGGTAAAGAAGCCCTTTCGTATAACATCCAGGATCGGTATGTGCATAACGCAAAGATCCACTTCTCTAACCACCCGGCCAGCGGCGGAATTCTTTCTACCGCCACCGAGTTAAACCGCTTTTTATCGGCCCTGTTTTCAGGAAAGATCATCCGCCGGGAAAGCCTGACCCTGATGCTTCCGGGAAAGCCGGATGAGTACGGCCTGGGCATTGAAATGCTGCCGTTTAACAACCCGAAGGGCTACTACCACAGTGGCAGGATAGAGAATTTTATCACCGATTACTGGTATTTCCCCGACGAGCAACTGGGGGTGGTCACGCTCTCCAATGCCACCAACATCGATACAGATGCCATCCAGATGGCACTTGTGCAATCGGCCTACCGAAATCCACTCGGTCTACCCGATTTTGATCAGGTAGAGGGCCTGAGCAAGGAAGAATTCAGCCAATTAAAAGGTACCTATTTTGACAGCGAAAAGACCCGGTCTATCACCATTTCTTCCGACGGCCGGTCGATGATCTTCCAGGATTCCCGCGCCGGGCAAATGTATGTGCCTTTTACCCGCAAAGCCGGTAATACCTTTGAATATGAAGATATTCTTCTTCATTTTGATCCCGAGAGGGGAGAGGTAGAGCAGGTGCAGGGGGATTACAAGGGGGTGTTTAGGAAGGGGGAGTAGGCGAGGGGAGGAATTCTCCAGCTTATCTATTCCAAATATTATTCTTTTTCAATCTGCTTTTTCTGTTGCGTTTCCAGAAGGAAGTTTTGCTCAGATACTACCTTTTGCCCTGTTTTACTTTCCAGTTCTTTTCTTGCATTGCCTGCCACGGCTCCGCCTTGCCTGGCAGCTTTTTTGTTCTCGTCAAATCCTTCCGGGTTTTACGTCTTTACGATGGCCGTGGTAGATGCTTCGCCCAGCATGGAGAATATGAGCTCGAGGTCGGTCATATGGTCACGCAGATTCTGGCTTTTGAGCCCTTTCACCTTTTTATATTCTGATGGTGTGAGTCCGAAAGTGGCTTTAGAAATTTCTGAAGTCAGAATAGCATACTCTACGTGTTCTTTTACACCGTGGCTTTTCCACTCTTCGGTCAGTTCTTCCCGTATAGCGATGCTCCGCATCCGTTTTTCAATCCAATCATCGGGGTAGCCTTTCAATTTATAGAGTTCACGGGTACGCTGTGTAGCCAGTTCCGGGTTTTCTATTTCTTCCAGCCTTTCTGCCCCTACCTGTGCCAGCCAAAGTTTAAAGGGCTCTGCTTTGGCCGATGGGATGGATTGGATGATACGCAGAAGGCCTTTGGTGTCAGAAGCCTGTATTTTGCGTTTTTTGCCATCGGATGCCTGCATTTCAACCAGGGGACAAATTGTCCCCCAGTTGGAGTTTAATACCGGGTCACGCTTTTTCATTTTTTTGATATAGTCTTTGGCATTAACAGTTTCTGTTAATACCTCAATTACATCTTGAACAGAGAAATACCATTTCTGTTCCGTTTCATCCCAAACAGAACGGATTTGTTTGCTTTCAAAAAGTTTGATGTTGCTCATAATAGTGAATTTTTGAAAATAAGAGGATGGAAATAATCAATGCTATAAATCAGGCTATAGAAGCCTGCATATGTGGAAGTCAGGTCAGAATATATGCTTAAGTTTCGTTTCCTGAAGTCTTAGGATACAAATCTTATTTTGCCTTAATGAGTTGTTCAAGCCGGGCAATCATTTCATCCTTTTCTTTAAGCATCCGTTCGTAGAGTGCCATCTTTTCTTCGTGGAGTTGCTTTATTTCTGCAAGAGGGTTAATGTTAAAAGTGGAATTCGGGTTTCCTACATATGCATTATCTCCAAAAGTATTAGCAATCACATTTACCGCCTGCTCCTCATCAAAATTTTGAATGGCTTCTACAGGAATTTTCAGCGCCCCCGAAATTTGTTGTAGCAGTGCCGTGTCAATGGTTTCTTTCTGTTCCAGCAAAGAAATCTTTTGCTGATTCCAGTCTTCGCCCAATTCAAAAGCCAGGGCGTCTTGCTTGATGCCCAGCATTTCACGGAAACGTTTCACGTTGCGTCCTTCATGGATTTTCTTAGCGGCTTGTGTCATAGCTCAGAATAGTTTTTGGTTGTTATTAGATAAGGTTTTGACCAATATGTACTTCCGATAATTGGGCTGGGTAAATCGGTAGAACTGTTTGAAGACAAAAGTAGTGTTTATTTGAGTGAAAGAACAAGTATAAAGTTAGGTAAAAAACGGGAGAGTGGCTAATTTTTTGGTGTGAAATACCTAAATATCTTCATGTTGGTTTAAATGCCTATGATTATTTGAAAAGTTTGAAGACCACTTTCTGATCAGACGTGTCAAATACTAAATTTTTACTTGAATATTGAAAGAAATATCCGTATATTTATAATATTGCCTTTAATACCTAGTTAAGCCATAACTCTTTTAAAGATGTGATAAATTTCATTTGTTTACCGGCAATGATTTCGAATTAAAACCAATATATTATAACGTTAAAAAAGTGATAAAATGCCATTAGACTTATCTGATATTTTAGTTGTAGGAGTATCAAGCCGTGCCTTATTTGATTTAGAAAAGGAAAATGAAATTTTCGAGAAAGAAGGTATTTCTGGCTATAGGAAATATCAGCAGGAACATGAAGAAGAACCTTTATTGCCAGGAACTGCTTTTTATTTAATACAAAGTTTACTTCATTTGAATACAGGTGCCAAGAAAAGAATTGTGGAAGTTGTTGTAATGTCAAGAAATAGCCCTGAAACGGGAGTAAGAATTATGAACTCGGTACGACAGCATCAACTTGATATCACACGAATGGCCTTTAGTGGAGGAGAACCTTTAGCTCCCTATATAGACGCATATGATATTGATTTATTTCTGAGTAAAGATGCAAAAGATGTTCAAGCTGTAATTGACTCTAAGAGCTGTGCTGCAGCATATATTTATGCGCCACCAACAGAGTTTAAACCCTCGGATAACCGTGTGAAAATTGCTTTTGACGCAGACGCAGTTCTTTTTTCAGACGAATCAGAACATCGGTACAAAACGGAAGGGATTGAGGCGTTTCACAAATATGAACAAGATCATGAAAATGAAGCTTTAGGTGAAGGCCCCTTTGCAAAATTATTAATGAAACTTTCTAAAATTCAAGAGGAGCTTCCAACTAGTATTGAATTATCACCTTTAAGATTAGCTATAGTAACGGCAAGAAATGCACCTTCACATATGAGAGTAATTAAAACTCTTAGGAAGTGGGGCGTATATGTTGACGAAGCCTATTTTTTAGGTGGTTTGACAAAAGATAAAGTATTGAAAGCATTTGGAGCTCATATTTTCTTTGACGACCAAGATGTACATCTTAAAGATTCGTCTAAGTTTGTACCATCAGGCCGCGTTCCTTATGCTTCTGACTCCCCCTTGTTTATACCAGATTTGAAGACTGTCAAATTGGAAGCCATTAGTAAATAATAGTTTATAACAAGTTATTGTCAAAATAGACGCCGAAACAATGCGTTTAGACTTATGGAAGTAATTGACTACTAAAATTAGATCAATAAGTTTTCACGAAATATATCAGCTCACTAGTGTCCCATTAAAATATCGATTTGTCTTTGCACGTCATTGATAATATGTTGGTTATGTCTTATTTTAAAACGAACGGATTTGAATTTAAAATGAAGGGTTAGATTCAAATCCTCGAGAAGTATAATTTTTTAATATACTGTTAATCAGTAATATTCTCAATATAAATTAGTGCATTCAGCCTTACCCAAACTTTAATAGGACACTAGTGATATCAGCTTATAAATGAGCAAGCTTACCGTTTTTTACAAAGGAAGAAACGGTAAGCCTATGGACACCCACGATACGCCCTATTGCACTATATGAAACCTTTTTATCTAATAATTCCTTTATTCTTTTTTCCTGCCCGGTAAGTTTTGTTTTAGATGATTTTCGACCCTTAGGTCTACCCAAAATTACGCCCTCTGCTCGTTTTCTTGCTAATGCTTCTTTAGTTCGCTGGGATATAAGGTTCCTTTCAATTTCGGCAGAGAGCCCGAAGGCAAAAGCCAGAACTTTGGAATTAATGTCACTGCCCAAACGATAATTATCTTTGATTGTCCAAACCTGAATATCCCTATTCATACACTCATTTAGGATACCCATAATCATTAAGAGATTACGGCCAAGCCGTGAAAGTTCTGAACAAATCAGAATATCACCTTTTCTCATTTTCTTTAATAGTTTGCCCAATTTTCTATCCTGCAAATTTTTTGAACCGGAAATGGTTTCTTCAATCCATTTGTCAATAACTACTATATTACGTTCACAAAACTGATTGATTTCATAACGCTGATTTTCTACTGTTTGCTTGTCTGTACTAACTCTGATGTAACCATAAATCATGATTCTTACTGTTTAAATTTAATGAATAATTAACCTGTTAATTTAAACTATAATTGTATATAGAAAAGCTATGCAATATTTTATCAGTTTATACGAGCGATTTTGTTAGACAACAAAGTAATATTTCTGGCTTTACTTATTCTGATAGTTGGGTCATACTGTCTGAAATTGAAATGCGTATTAAGGAGAAAATCGAACAAATAGGAACTCCGTTAAAAGACTGGGACATACAAATTAACTATGGTATCAAAACAGGATTCAACGATGCCTTTATTATTACTGGGGAAAAGCGCGAAGAGCTAATACAACAAGACCCTAAAAGTGAAGAAATTATACGACCATTATTACGAGGGCGTGATATTAAACGATATTCTTATGAGTTTGCTGATTTATACATAATTACAACATTTCCAAGTTTAAAAATAGATATTGAACAGTATCCTGCTGTGAAACAACACCTTATAGGGTTTGGATATGATAGACTAAAACAAACAGGAGATAAGGGCGCCAGGAAAAAGACTAATAATCAATGGTTTGAAACACAGGATTCTATAAGTTATTGGGAGGATTTTTCTAAACAGAAAATAATTTATCCTGAAATTACAAAGTTTTTAAATTTTTATCTGGATGAACAAGGTTTTTTCGTGAATAATAAATGTTTTATTCTTAGTGGAAAGTATATTTATTTTCTAGCTGCTTTTCTAAATTCTAGCCTTTTTAAATTTTGTTTCCGTGACAATTTTCCAGAGTTATTGGGAGGAACTCGTGAACTCAGAAAGATTTTCGTCGAGCAAATACCCATAATTGAAATCAATGAGGTTACCGAAAGTGAATTCCAAGCTTTGGTGACGGAATTAGTTGAAAGTAGAACAAGTATTGAAAGGGTTAATCAAATTGAAAGGGAAATAGATTATGCAATCTTCAAGTTATATAATTTGTCTCCTGCAGAATGTGAAAGTATTGGTTTTATTGAGATTCTATAAAACAAATCTCTTCATCAGAAAGACCTATTTCAGTATATATCAAATTATCAATAATAGAAAGTATTTCGTTGTAGTCCTCTTTTTTCTTTTCTCGCTCTATTATTTGGCTGACTAAATCGTCAAATAATAATTGCCGATCCAAAGAGATTCGAGGTACTGACAATTGTTCTATTGTGAACTTTTTCCAACGAACTGTACCAACTCCAGTTGTTGTCCCAATTTTTGAGAAAAAATACTCAGAAATTTTTGAGTTTAAGAAAGCCAATAAATATAATAAAGAGTTGCCGCTTAAAAGAAAAGTTGTTGCTTCCATTACAAACTCACCATTTAGATCAATGCTAAATTTGGTTCTATCAGATATTTCGCCCCAAACAATTTTCTGTTTAGAAAAATCCTCCCAATAACTTATAGAATCCTGTGTTTCAAACCATTGATTATTAGTCTTTTTCCTGGCGCCCTTATCTCCTGTTTGTTTTAGTCTATCATATCCAA